>Ga0082212_10007806_pt1 | contig 14069 bp, 11 predicted proteins | sample TergutNt197P3_FD_71548 | JGI IMG/M metagenome (GOLD analysis project Ga0082212, IMG submission 71548) | Neocapritermes taracua P3 segment gut microbial communities from Petit-Saut dam, French Guiana - Nt197 P3 | ecosystem: Host-associated > Arthropoda: Insects > Digestive system > Gut ... | reverse complement strand
TACATCGGCGAACGGCTCAAATTCGCCCGAATAAGCTCATGCGTCCGCTCGTTTGTGTAGGTGATGTGGCAGTCCGCTTTGTTGCTGATTTTCTTGTCGCTCGCGTACACAAAAGCGGTGGGATTCTCGTCCCCTTTTTGGACTTCGAGTAGGTCGAAATCTATCGAGCGTCTGTGGACTCTCGCGGGAGTCCCCGTCTTGAATCTCCTCGTGACTATCCCTATTTCCGATAAAGCGACGCTTAATTCCGACGCGGGAGCGAGTCCGTCCGCCGCCCCGTCATAAGACGATTCCCCGACATGAATCCGCCCGCCGAGATAAGTTCCCGCCGCGACTATTACCGCCCTCGCACCGTACACCGCCCCGAGTTTAGTCACGACCCCCTCAACAGACTTCCCCTCGCCCACCAAAACCCGAACAATTTCGCCTTGTTTAATGTACAGATTCGACTGCTTTTCGAGGACTCTTTTCATATACTGACCGTACAAAACGCGGTCGCACTGCATACGCAGACTGTGTACCGCCGCACCTTTCCCCCGACCGAGCATACGCGACTGTATACACGAAAAGTCCGCCGCACGACCCATTTCGCCGCCGAGTGCGTCTATTTCTGCGACTATCTGACCTTTCGCCGTTCCGCCGATACAGGGGTTACAGGGCAGGTTCGCAATCGTGTCGGGCGACAGACAGAACACGGCAGTCCTGACCCCGAGTCGGGACGCTGCCAAAGCCGCCTCGCACCCCGCATGACCCGCACCTATTACGATTATGTCATAACTTTCAAGAAACATTATAAAATAACTCCCGCCTCGGCAAGAATAAACGCCGCCCCGATTAAAAAGAGTACCACATAGGTAAACAGCCGACCCGCTTTTCCTTTTTTAAACGCGACTTTATTCGGATTATTGCGAAGATACACGACCCCGACCTCGCTCCCGACCGTAAACCCCGTAAGACTCGACCCCGCAGACGCCACCTCCGACTTGTACTCCGTCCCGTCAACATGGTAGACTACCACAGGACAAACCAACGGCAGTCCGCCCCGACGCGGCGACGGCTTCTCGACCGTGTCAACGATTTTCGCGGTGACCTCCACCCCGTTTTTGATTAACATAATTTCCGAAATTAACGCCCCTAACCCGATTAACGCGAATATCGCGCCTATTACATAGCCCATGATTTTTCCTCCTTTTTATATTTTTTTACCCCGTAGGGTGCGGCGACCCCGACGCACCGTTGATTACGCGATATACGCCGTTACGCGGCGCGTTCGGTGACCGCGCCCTACATAGCCAAACCAACTGTCCGTCAACTGTACGTCAGCCCTTTTATCAAAGTCCCGACTCCCGCAATAAAGAAAATCCCGAACACAACATATTCCAACGTCCGATTGCCGCCGATTGCCACGATTCTTTCGGGACGTTCCCGATGATAACAAATCCGAATCACATCACCCACCGACTTAGTCCGCAAAGACGGAATCCCCGGACACCTCTTAGCCTCGACTTTCCTGTCCCCGACCGTGTATTCTAAAATGAAGTCGTAGGTAGTCCCGCCGTCGCCGTCGTCACGCGACTTGAGTTTCGTGAAAACCGCGTCGGTTTCCTCGCCGTTCTTGACTACGTCCCGCTCCCAAAAAAAACCGTACAGAGGAACAATAACAAAAATCGCCCCCATTACGCACATTATAACAGTCGCCATTATTTCCGACTCCTTTCAGTGTTGCAAATCTTGTTGACATTGTTCCACGTGGAACAATTTTACAAATATGGAGAATACCTGCCCTTGCGGTAATCGCAAAGGCAGGATTGATTATTCTTCAACAATATCATATCACGCAAATTTCAACCGACCAATAGGCTGTGGAATTTTCTCGCCGTCCTCAACCGCACATTCGACCCACTCACGAATAATCTGTTCGACATTCAAGGTCACGTCTTTTAGAGTTTTTCCGTCCGCCATACAACCGGGTAATTCCGGAACCTCAGCAAGATAACAATTATCAGACTCACTCCACCATATTATTATTTCATATTTCGGAATATCAATCATTTTTTCCACCCCCAAGATTGTATTTCTGGACAATTCTTCTCACCTGTCGCACTTGGTATGCTTTTGCCATATTCCCGTTTGGCTGAATATTTATTCTCTCCGGAAATCCTTTAATATTGAAAATAAAGTGGTCACCTTTGATTCTTTCCTTAAAACCTAACTGTATCAATAGCATACGCATTTCGTTAAATTTTATATTGTTATCTTGTTTTGCGGATAAAACTGCGTTTAGTACTCTGTTGCTCACTTCAATTTCAACTCGCTATCCACGATATTAGTCTCCACGACATCGGGATTCTCGATGTTGCGTATATCGAGCAACTTCGCTTTGAGTTCGTCCTCGATTTTGTGGAGTTCCACTTGCGCTTCCTGCCTCTTCTGGCGACCCGTCTGTTGAATTTGCAATACTTCGTCAAGAGTGGAAATGAGCGACTGGTTGGTATGTTTGAGCGTTTCGATGTCCACGATACTGCGTTCGGACTCTTTCGCCGCCTCTATTGTGTTTTGCTTTAATGCGTCGGCGTTTTTGCGGAGGAGTTCGTTCGTCATGTCCGTGACTTCCCTCTGTGCCTTGATTGCCGCCTGTGAATGAGCCATTCCGAGTGCGAGAACCATCTGATTCTTCCACAAAGGAATCGTGTTCACGATTGAGGAATGTATCTTCTCAATCATGATATTGTTGGTACTCTGAACCAATCGAATCTGCGGACTCATCTGCATGGAAACAGTCTTGGTGAGTTCGAGGTCGTGGATTTTCTTGTCAAAACGGTTGCACATATCGGCTAAGGAATTCGCCGCCTGTGCGTCCTCCTGCAACCCCGACTCAATCGCTTTTTTCTGTAAAGCGGGGAGTTCCACTTCTATGACATCACGCAGTTTTTGCCGCCCCGCGACCACATACATAGACAATTCCTTGTAATATTCAAGGTTTTTTTCGTACATCTGGTCTAACATATGAACGTCTTTCAAAAGCACGACCTTGTGCTTTTCCAAAGCCGAGCAGATAACGTCCACGTTTTTTTCGACGGTGTCGTACTTTGCTTTCGTGAGTGCGACTTTGTCTTTTGCTTTTCTGAAAAGTCCGGGCTTTTTGCCGCTGTCTTCTATGTCGAAATTTTTGAGTTGCACGACTAATCCCGTGACCATTTCCCCGATTTCGTTCATGTCTTTGGTTTTCATATTGGACAGAGCCGCCTCGGAAAAGGTGGAAATTTTCTTCTGTGCCGTCGAGCCGAATTGAAGTACTTGTGCCGAATTGGTTACGTCGATTTTCTTAGCGAAATCGTCAATGACTTTCAATTCCGCCTCTGTAAACGCGGAAGTGTCGGGAAGAAGAGCCGCACCGCTCTCCACGGAAGTAAATGTCACATTTGTCGCCGCCGAAGACACAGGTGCAACCGCCGTTTCAGCAGAGGTCACAGCCCCCGACTCCACGCCCACATCGTCCGGTACGGTAAACACGGGAGCCGTCGGCTCCGCTCCGTCAACATCGAGAGATAACTTGATTTCGTCCATTTTAGATTTTTCCTTTCATATTTAGATTATTAAAGTTTCATGTAGGGTGCGGCGACCCCGACGCACCTTTTTGATTTCACAATTTTCCGTCACAACGGTGCGTTCGGTGACCGCACCCTACAATGTCTATATCAACTGTCAACTGTCCATTGTCCACTGTCAACTGACTTAATAAGTGCCTCCATTACTGCCGCTTCCGCTTCGATGTCCATTGCTTTGTCGCTGAACAGGTCGTCGTACTCGCGTTTGAACACGTCTACCAAATCCGCCGTGACTTCCTCGATTTTGCTTAGAGTCGCCGCGATATTCTCACCTTTATCGGGTTTTGATTCGAGTTCTTCATAAGTTTTGAGGAAACTGACCGTGGTCGGGAGGTAGTAGTTGGTGAACTGCCGCAACATCTTGACTTTGTCGGGGTTGTCGCCGACATAAGCGGAAATCTGGTCAAGCACCCGCAGGATTTCTTTCAGCGGCTGTCGGATTTTCGGCGAGACTATGACTCCGTTCATGCGGAGCATTTCTTTCTTACTCTCGAAAATGCTCATAAGCGTACTGTCAAGCTCGGAATTTCCCGTAGCCGACGGCTTTTTCGCCGTTCCGGGTTTGCGTTTCTCCTCGGAAAAGTACACAGGGACAGGGAAAAAATTCAATACCAAGAAAAACATTCCGATTCCCAACAACAACGTAAAGAGTCCGAACCCGAACGCCAATGCTGTTATAAGTCCCGCCGCGATTGCCTCAACGGGAATCCCTTTGCTTTGCGTGTACACCGTTTCCGACTCGTCCCCGATATTAGTGAGCGGTTCGGAATAAATCACCGACGCCATCAAGACTTCCTTGTTATCGAGGTCAAACTCCATTTCGGGGAAGTATTTACGCTTTTTAAGGACGTTCAGGTCAGCGGAAACGACTTTAAGCGGTCGCTTCATTGCCACGACTATGTCCGAAATCTTCATGCGTTTATTCCCGTCGGAACGTGCGAAAATATCCTTGTATTTATCCGCACGGTTGGTGCTGCGGATAATGGCTTTGATTGCGATAACGCACATAGTCGAGCAGAATATAAGTCCCAAGAAGAACACCTGCACAAAGGAATTGATTTGAGAAATCAGACCGATGTTAAACAGCGAAAAAAATCCGCCCAACGCTTTCACAACCAGCCAAAGAATAAAGAAAACAGCGGAAAACACCGTCACTGCAATCATCGACCCTGCAAAAATCATATCGGCGTTTTTCGCTTTTTTGTTGAATTTCATACTTTTCACCGCCTTTGCTGTTAATCTGTACTTTACCTATAAAGACCATTATACACCTTTTATACACAACTGTCAAGAGTTTTTCTGTCTGTAAAAAGAAAACCCGAGATTGACACTCTCGGGTTGTTTCTTGTGCGTTTTTATAATTTGACAAATTCCGACAAATCATGTATAATGACTGTGTCGTTGGAGTCACCAACCGAGAGGGGGTGAGAAACAATGAAATACATTATCACATTTATAGTGACTGTTGTAGCGGATATGACTGGAATTTTTATCCGCAAGTGGCTAAACAGGCACGGAAAGTCTAACGATTAGCACAAAGAAACCACCGGGACTGGACCCCCGGTGGTTTCGTTTTTGCCATAGGTGAGAACCAACAAACACTATCACATTTAATTGGTAACATCATTATACCACACCCGCCCCGCAAAGTCAAGGACTTTTTCACAACTTTCATAAAATCCCCAAAAACCGCGTTATAACATCGACTACATCGTCATTCTTCATAAGTTTCACATACACCGCGACTCGTCCCGCAAAATTCAGCTCCACACGACCCGCGAACTCCGCGTCAACACGCGAAATGCGTTCCATGTCGGGACTTTCCCAATATAAAATCAACCTGTCCTTGTTTTGGACTACCTCGCCTATTCCCAACCTCGACGCCATGTTCCGAATCCGTGCCGCCTGAATCAGTCCGTTCACCGACTTCGGAATCGCACCGTACCTGTCGGTCAACTCGTCCGCTACATCAACCGCGTCGTCCTCGTCGCGTATTTCCGCAATCCGCTTGTAACAGGAAATCCTCTGTGCTTGATTGGATATATACGTTTCGGGAACAAAAGCGTCAATCTTTATATCAACAACCGACACAGTGCCTGTGCTCGCATTTCCGGCTTCGCCGGGTTGAGAATCCCACCCGTCTTTACCGGACTTTCCGCCCGACTCTCTCCCGCTCAATTCCTCGACTGCCTGTTCCAACAACCGCACATAGGTTTCGTACCCGACCGACGACAAATGCCCCGACTGGCTCTCTCCGAGAACGCTCCCCGCTCCCCGAATCTCCAAGTCACGCAACGCAATCTTGAACCCCGCCCCGAACTGCGTAAACTCCTTGACCGCCTTCAGCCGCTTTTCCGCAATTTCGCTCAGGACTTTCCCGCGGCTGAACGTGAAATACGCGAACGCCCGACGATTCGTCCGCCCTACCCTGCCCCGCAGTTGGTGAAGCTGTGCGAGTCCCATTTTATCGGCGTTTTCGATAATCAGCGTGTTGACGTTCTGGACGTCTACGCCCGTTTCAATCAGCGTAGTACATACAAGGACGTCGATTTCCCGCTCCAACAGCCGCCGCCAGACGTCAAGCAGCTCCCGCTCGTCCATGCGACCGTGGGCGATTCCGATTCTCGCTTCGGGGACTAATTCATGAATTTTCGCCGCACAGGACACAATAGTTTCGACTCGGTTGTGCAGATAATACACCTGCCCCGCCCGACGCAACTCCTTGTTAATCGCCCCCGCGATGACTCCGTAGTCATGCTCAATGACATAGGTCGTGACGGGTTGACGGTCGTGCGGGGGGGACTCAATCACGCTCATGTCGCGGATTCCCGACATTGCCATGTTCAGCGTCCTCGGAATGGGCGTCGCCGACAACGACAACACGTCCACCCCCGGAAACGCCTCTTTAAGTCGTTCCTTTTGTGCGACTCCGAACCGCTGTTCCTCGTCGATTATCACAAGACCGAGATTCTTGAACTCCACCGACTTCGCCACTAATGCGTGAGTCCCTATGACTAAATCCACAACCCCCGACTTCAACTTCCGAACGACTTCGTTCTTCTCCTTGACCGACCGAAACCGCGACAACAACTCTATATTGACGGGGAACCCCTCCATTCTCGACACGGCAGTCTGGTAATGCTGCCACGCTAAGACTGTCGTCGGACACAAAAGCGCACACTGATACCCCTCCATGACGCACTTGAACGCCCCGCGCAGAGCGACTTCCGTCTTACCGAACCCGACGTCTCCGCACAGGAGTCTGTCCATAGGCTGTTCGCGACGCATATCCCTTTTCAGCTCGCGGATACACGCGACCTGGTCGTCGGTCTCGACATAGCTGAACTTGCTCTCGAAGAGTCCCTGCTCCCGCGTGTCCTCCCCGAACGCCGTCCCCTTGCTTCTCATGCGTTTGGAATACAACTCGATTAATTCCTGTGCCAACTCCTCCACCGCTTTTTTGACCCGCGTCTTTGTGTTGAACCATGTGTCGGTGTGAAGTTTTGACAGTTTCAGACTCGCCGTCTCGGTGTTGCCGATATACCGTGCAATAAAGTCAAGCTGTGTGACGGGGACGTACAGCACGTCCTTTCCCGCATAACGAAGTTTGATGTAGTCCTTACTGACTCCGTCGCTCGTGAGTTTTTTGACACCGTCAAATACGCCGATTCCGTAGTTGTCGTGGACTATATAGTCGCCGACATTAATGTCCGACAACGCCCGAATAATCTGCGACTTGTTTTTCTTTTTCGCCCTTTTTTCAAACGTCTTGACTTCCCTTCCGACTCCCCGACTCTCCCCGCCTCCGCGGTAATGCGTGATACACATACACTTCGGAGTCGTTTCGGGGTACTCAAACCCGCCGCTTAAAGTCCCTGCCGTGACGTAGATGTGACCCGCACTGACCGCCTCGGGACTGCTCGAATAATCGCACTTGAACCCGTCGTCACGCAAGTCTAAGGCGAGTCCCCTCGCCGACTTCTCAGTACCCGCGAACACGCAGACCGTGTAATTGTCCCCGACTGCCTTTTTTAAGTCCGACTTCAACTGCGAAAAGTCGCCGTTCCAAGGAGGAATATTCCTCGCACTGACTTGACTGTTCTGTTTATTCGCACCGCTTGCGAAAGTGTCAAAAACCACGACTTTTTTCTTCTCCAAAACCGACTCGTATTCCGACTTAGACAGCAAATGCTTCCCCGACTTATTCCGCAAATACGCCCCCGACTCCGCCGCTATTTCCAAGTCCGCCTTGTACTGTTCATAGACCGATTTCAAATGAACAGCACAAGCGTTTTGTTCGCATACTATTACTTTATGAACATAGTCAAACAACGTAGATTTCGTCGCGGACTTCGCCGTAGGGTGCGGCGTCCTCGCCGCACCGTTTTCAGTAGACTTTCTTGAATTTGAGGATTTTGCGAGCCGAGGCTCTCGGCAGGGGGGAATCGCCACTTCCACGACTTTCTCGACGCTCCGTTGACTTTCCGTGTCAAAGACAGATATGCTGTCCACGGTGTCGCCCCATAAATCAATCCTGACAGGAGTCCCGCTCACGGAATAAACGTCAATCACCGACCCTCTCACAGAAAACTGCGAAACACTCTCGACCAAGTCAACTCTCGAATACCCATTGTTAACTAAGTCTGATAATAGACTTTCCGTATTAACCTCGGAGTCTTTTTTTATGTGTATTATACATTCCGACAATTCTTTCGGCGAGAAAGTAAGCTGTACTGCCGCTTCGGGCGTCCCCACAATCACGCTCGGTAAGCGGGATAGTACGGAAATTCGTTTGTGTTCGTAGTCTGTGGAGGTTGTTTCTGCGTTTATGAGGTTCAAATCCTTAGACGGATAGTTTAACGCGACTTCATTATTACAGAGAGTGTTAATATCCTCGCACAGTCTGACCGCCTCATTCTCATTATCGACTAAAATCAACAAAGTGCCTTTGCTCGCAATTCCGCTTCGCGGGGGGTTCACCTCGGAAACGCCCGCGAAACACTCGGCGAGGCTTGCAACGAAATGCGCCTTGTGGACGCGGCTTAACCCCGATATTACCATACCGGGGCTGTCGTTTTCGATTGCCCGAACCAATTCCCGAAACTGCGGAATTAATTCGGCGGTTTTATTGAAATATTTCATATTTACATGGATTTATACCGACCGTATAAGCACAAGGGTGTTTTTAACCCGACTAAATATACATACAGTCATAGACTCGCTCAATTTTCCTGTGCGTATTGGACGAGTCTTACTATTACGGGAATGAATACGAGGTTTATTCCAAGCTCGACTAAAAAGTTTACGCCTACCATTCCGAGGAAAACGTATGAGGTCGCGTTGGCGGCTCCCGCTTCTTCCGCCCACACTGTTATATTCGGAAGAAAGAACGCGTACATTCCGAGTATAAATACGCCCGTATTCACAATCGGGCAGGCGACTCCTGCCGCCACTGCCGCGAGAGTCTTATTTTTGTCTGCCAACGACTTGTAGACAAGTCCCGCAACGAGTCCCGCCAACAGACCTTTCAACAGTACCGTCGTGACTGTCCCAAACGGGTTGAGCGTCATGAAAAATGCGGTGTCCCCCGAAATAAGCACCGCCGCTCCAAACGCAAGACCGAGCCACGACCCCGCGTACACGCCGATTATCGCCGCCCCGACTGTTATCGGGAGCAGTACAAGCGAAATCGAGAACATCGGGAACAGCGGTCGCGTTACAATCGCGAGAATTTGGAACACCACGACAATCGCCGTCAGCACCCCGAGAAGAGTCAGCATGAACGTCCGATTCCGATTCGCTCTGCCGTTTTGTAAATTTGCCATGAATAATACCACCTTAATAATTATGCTAACGGCAAGCAGACTTTGTCTGCTCTTGTTTAGCTTATGCTGTCACCTCTTAAAGAGTGTAACGCGATGTCAGTTGACGATTGACAATTAACAGTTAGTTTAACGATATATTTTGTTGGATTACTTCGATTTGCGAGAATTTGTAAATGGATTCCGAGTCTTCGACAAAATTCTTGTTTATCTCATTTTTTTTAGAATATTCCGTTATTGTGACTTCTTCTCCCGAGCTTTCCATTTCATCAAGAATTTCTTCAAGACGCTCCGCGACCTCGTTATTGTAGGAAGTGTTGCCGCATTGTCTGCAAACCCTTGACGGTACATTTTTTACAATATAATAACGGTCATCAACATCAACCATAAAAGAAGAGTTTTTGTTAATAATACTTCCTCTGCATACATTACAATTCATAATTCACTGCTCCTTTCTTGTCGCTAAATCATCGTTCCATCTGTCATCGGGTTCGTATGTTGTAATGAAATACAATTCGTCCTCTTTTACACATATTATAATGTAGTTTATATTTATTTCTCTCATATATTACATTCTATTTTTCTCATAAATAATCCGCATACCCTGCGACACCAAGCTTTTATTCAAAGCTATCTCGTCACACCGTCTGCAATAAGGAATTACCATCTCCGAAAAACCGCCTGTCGCGACTATCGAGCTTTTCCCGATTTCCTCCTCGAATTTGTCTATGAACCCGTCTAACATAAACGCCGAGCCGAGCATGATTCCCGACCGTATACAGTCTACCGTGTTTGAGCCGATGACTTTTTTAACCTCCCCCGCCCCGACTAACGGCAACAGCGCGGTCGTCCCCGACATGGCGCGGAAGCTGTTCCCGATTCCGGGGGTTATCACGCCCCCAATCAGACTCCCCTCCTTATCAATGGCGAGGATTTTCGTGACAGTCCCCATATCAATCGCGATACACGGCGACTTATACAAAGTCTTTGCCGCGACCGCTCCGCAGACTAAGTCCGCACCAATCATGGCGGCTAAGTCGTCTAACTTGATGTGCAGTCCCGTTTTGAGTCCCGGTTCGACGATTAGCGGCGGACTCCCCACTAAATTTTCCACCGCCCACGCCGCCTGCCGAGTCACGGGCGGCACGACTGACGAAACAATCCCGCCCGTGAGCGACTTCGGGTTGACTTTATAAAGGTCAAAAATATCAATAAATATAATCGCATACTGGTCTGCCATGCGTTCGCTGTCGGTGTTTATGCGGGACTCGAACACCAAGACTTCCCCGTCAAACACAGACAAAACCGTGTTAGTATTGCCGACGTCAATCGTTAGAATCATCTTTATTTTCCGTCTTTTCTGTTTCTTTTCCAGACTTGTCTGATTTGTCAGATTTTTTCGCTTTTGCTTCCTTGACTTCCTTATTTCCTTTCGGGACTTCTATATCAAAGTCAAAGTCATCACTGTCCGACTCCTCCTCGACGTAATCGGAATCGAAACCGTCAAAAATGTCAACATCGTCGGTAACTATACCGTCTTCTCTGCGTTTTTTGGACTTGATTAATCCTCGGACGGGGAGTTTTTCGAGTCCCCCGAATTTAAACGCCACAAAATTTAATCCGACAAGTCCAATCAAACCGAGTATCGCCAATAGAATACCCTCGGGCATTCTTTTCGGGAAGAATTTCAAGTCAACCCTGTTCTCTCCCGGCGGAAGACTGATTACGATTAACCCGCCTGCCGTTTCTTCGATTTCCACACGTTTCCCGTTCAGACTCGCCCGCCAGCCCGGTTCGTTCGGAATCGAGGTGAACAGCATAGTTTTCGTATCATAGTCGGAGTTGACTCTCATGTGTCTGCTGTTTACTGCTTTAAACTCGGTTTTCTCATTCATAGCGTGCAGACGTATAATGTCGGACTCTAACAAATCCCTGTCCAAACGCATGAACATTTCCTCGGTGAAATACACCCTGTCGCCGAGCAGTGACATAGTCATCTTAAATTTTTCGCCCTTGCTTATAAATCCTAAATTTCGTAAATAATAGTTGTCGGTTTCGTAGAATATGCCCTTGAACTCGGCTTCACCCCACTTTGTACCGTCCCACCTTGTCAGCCACAGGTTACAGCTTCTCTCGTAATCGGTCGGGAAGTACATATAATATTCCCCGTCCGCTTCGGCGGCTTCAAATACATATTCGATATGCACGTTTCCTGTCGGGGCGTCAACCTTTTTGTAACCCATATGGTTGTCGCCCGTTCCCTCGTAGACTACGTCGTTGGGGAGCTTTTCGTCGTACACGACTTTCTTGAAATACTTATTAATCCTGTCGTTCGTATCGGAGGCGAAATGATTCGACACCCTCTCGATATTGCGGACTACACCCTCGTCCTCAAACCCGACTACTCGGCGGACAAACAGAGCTTTCTTAAAGTTGACCGTATCGGCGGTGAACGTCAGAGTCACGGTAATCGACTCGCCCGCGTTAAATTCGCCGAGGTAATAGGCGTGATAATCGCTCTCGAAAATCGCGTTTCCGCTCGAATAAGGGACATTGTCAGAACCTTTTTCCCGAATCTCGTTATAATTCGGACTGTTTAAAGTCGGAAGACTCCCGTTTACATGGAGGTTGTAGTTAATGGGGTAATCGGTCGGGAAATAAGCGAAGTACTGCCCCGACTCGTCCGCAGTGAGCGTATATTCGAGGGAAGCCACCGAATCGTCTCGCTTTGTATACATGAAACCATCGTCCCGTTCTTCAAAGTTGAGGTTATTACGCTTTTCGTCTTTCGGGACTATTTCTTGAACATAATAATTACCCTCGACATCGTGGGTTTTGATATAAGAGAGGATTCGCTTATAGAAACGCTCTTCTGTATAACCGCCGAATTGCAACGGGTCTTTTTCCGCGACTGCAAACAATTCGTTGTCGAAAAAAATCTCGTTCGCGTCCAATTTCAGAGTGATTTTGACTTCGTCCCCCGCGTTATACTCGCCGAGATAAAAGACTTTCGACGCATTAGACTCCCGAGTCTGAGGGAGCAGTATATCGTTGGCATAGATGTCATACGCCCGCTCGTAATTTCCGGGGAAGTATGCGAAATAGTCACCGCCCGACTGTGCTGTGAGGAAATAGTCTATACTCGCGTCGTTATCGAACGACACTTTTGAATAAATGGTATTCTCGTTCCCGAACGACCGCAGATTCTGCGGGTAAGTTTCGATATTCGGGATTGACACGAAATACGACTGCATTTCGTCCTCAATAACATAATCGCGGACTGCCGTGTGATTCAGCCCCTCGATAATCTGTACGGGACGCACAGGCTCCGACTCGTCGGGATTTTCTTCATCGGGATTTAAGTCGGGGTCTGCGTCAGGGTCATCGGGATTCTCGTCGTCGGGATTTAAGTCGGGGTTCTCGTCATCGGGGTTAAAGTCGGAGTTCTCGTCCTCATTAACACCGAAATAGTCGTCTTCCCTGCCCGTGAACCCAATCTTCGAGTCAATTTCGGGATTGACCGAACGCAGGAACATAGCCGTTTCAAAGTACACCCGTTCCGAGTCTACCGACAAAGTCACGTTGAAACTCTCGCCGAGGTAGTAGTACCCGAGATAGAAAGCGTTGTCGAAAATAGGACTGATTTCATAGCCGTTTACCGACAGTCTGTACTTATTATCCACCGCACTCGGTAGGTTGAGGTAATAATGCCCGTCTTCCTCGGGATTGATTGTATAGTTTATTTGCGACGGGAGCAAGTCGCCCACTTCGTCGAACATTGTGTTCGTTTTCGAGAAAATCAGATAGTTTCCGCCTAACTCCTCCAAATTAGTCAGCACGGCGGGACTGTTTACATAAGCGGATTTCACGCTGCTGATTAACATATCCGACAGCATTTTATTCTGATTTTTGAAGACTTGGTTCTTGTCGAAAGTATACTCTTTCATGTCGGGACTTACCAAATACGCAATCGGCAGATAGTCCTCGTTTTCGTAGATACTTATATCCTCTTTCGACTTGATTTTGTCGTGATTTCGCGAATCATTATTGTCGGGAGTGTACCCTTTCACCGACGGGATATACTTAAACCCGAACAAGTCGTCGGTCAGCGGAGTGTTACCCGAAAAACGCGACGAGTGACTCCTCGACTGATAACCGAGTTCTTTCAGCAAGTCAATGGCTTTGACGTTTAGCATACTCGACGAATGAGTCATACCTTTCTGCAAGACCGCCATGGAGTCACAAGCGGAACGGATATAAGTCTTTTCCGACCGCCAGAACCCCTTGTCTTCCTTGATAATGTCCTGCATGACTTCCCGCGTGTACTGCATACTGTTGAAAGACTTCCGCGAAGAATAATAGATGTCTCCGTGTTGTTTTTGAGAAAGGTTATACATGAAAAAAAAGGTATATAAATCCGGTCATCGGCACAGTCCCATTTTTTTTGCTTTCTTGTTTCCATCTGTCTTCGCGTTCGTAATGGTTGTAATAATTCCGTTTTTTATGGGCTTGTACTATTCGTTAACGGACTGGAGGGCGATAAGCGGCGCAACGGTAACGTGGGTGGGCTTACGGAATTATTTTCAGGTTCTAAAAGACATTACCTTCCTTAATTCCTTCATGATTACAACAGTTTACG
>Ga0082212_10007805_pt1 | contig 14069 bp, 21 predicted proteins | sample TergutNt197P3_FD_71548 | JGI IMG/M metagenome (GOLD analysis project Ga0082212, IMG submission 71548) | Neocapritermes taracua P3 segment gut microbial communities from Petit-Saut dam, French Guiana - Nt197 P3 | ecosystem: Host-associated > Arthropoda: Insects > Digestive system > Gut ... | reverse complement strand
AAACATTCGGCAAAAAAATAGATAGTCACCAGACAGCGGGGTTTGCCGAAGAAATCAAAACCATCATGAGCATTTATGTCGGAGCGGTGAGAAAAATTGACGGAATGTTGTTCGCGCTTGAGAGAATAAATAAAATCATGGATTATATAGATAAAACAGATATTGAAAGCTCGGAGGGCGCGGAGTTTTACAGCATGGTTCAAACGGCAAAGATGGTCGTAGAGTCCGCTCTTGAACGAAAAGAAAATATCGGCGCGCATTTTGTGGAATGATTATATTATTTCTTCTTTAAACTCCATGATTTCAAATATAAGTAATGCGCCGAAAGTAAATCCGCGATAAAAAATATCGGTTTGGGCATATTCAGATATTTTATCGTATAATCTCTCGAGGTTTTCAAAGTGTTCCCAACTTTCCGCCGGTATGTTTGATTTTAAGTAGCTTGTTTCGTTTTCTATTTTATCTATAACTTCGTCGCACATGGAACTGTGTTTTGTTTTCCGCTCTAATATATGTTCAATTTCGCCGCGATACAGGGCTTCCAAAATAGATTTTGGCATAAAAGCTTACTCCTCTCTTTAATCAATAAATATATTATACAGCGTTTGCTTAATATTGTCAAGTGTTATTTTTTAATATTTTCAAATAATTCATAAATAATATAAAGTATATAATTAATGGCGTATATGTAATAATATATAATATTCATGAGGTGATAAAAATGACAATGGAACAAAAAATAAATATGGTTGCTGCATATAAAGGTATTAGTCAAGCGGGTTTGGCTCGGTTGATAGATATGACGCCATCTAATTTCAATCAAAAAATAAAACGGGAAACTTTCACAGTAGAAGAATTAGAAAATATAGCAAAGGCTGTTGGCGCAAAATACTCATTTGGGTTTGAGTTTCCAGACGGCACAAAAATATAAAGGCGGGTGATTGCATGAATATAATTACAGACGAAATAATAATAAACGCGTTAAAAGAAGATATAGGCACGGGAGATATAACGACAAACACGACGATTTCCGAAAATAAAACGGTTACAGGGCGTTTTACCGCCAAAGAAGACGGAATAATCTGCGGACTTGAAGTTTGCGAAAGGGTTTTTAAAATCTTGGATAATAAAATTGAGTTTAAGGCAAACAAAAAAGACGGCGAATCAGCTAAAGACGGCGAAGTTATCGCAACAGTGAGCGGAAACGCCCGCAATGTTCTGACAGCCGAAAGGACAGCTATAAATCTGTTGCAGAGAATGTCCGGAGTAGCGACTCAAACCGCAAAAGCAGCAGCGCAGGTATCCGGAACAAAAGCAAAAATCGCCGACACGCGCAAAACAACCCCCGGACTTCGAGTGCTCGAAAAATACGCGGTAAAAACCGGCGGCGGAACAAATCACAGATTTAATCTCGCCGACGGGATATTAATAAAAGATAATCATATAGCCGCTGCGGGCGGGATAATAAACGCAGTCGAGAGCGCGAGAAAAAACGCTCCGCACACTATAAAAATCGAAGTCGAGTGCGAAACTATGAAAAACGTGGAAGAAGCAATCGCGGCAAAAGCCGATATAATCATGCTTGACAATATGTCCAACAAAGACATGAAAAAAGCCGTCGAATATATAAACGGCAGGGCAATCACTGAAGCGTCGGGGAATATGGGCGACAAAGATTTACGCGCGGTAGCCGAAACAGGCGTTGATATAATATCAATAGGCGCGCTCACGCACTCCGTCAGGAGCTTGGATATAAGCCTGAAATTTATATTGGGGGAGTGAATTAAATTGGACGGATTATCTCTTGTTATCCCGACGCTTGAACACAAGCATGACGCAATGGAATACCGGCGCGAATGTATCGAGTTCGGACCAAGCAGTCATATAAGCGGAAGCGGCGGTCTCAGCAATTACGAAAATTATGAAGAATGGCTGGACAAAACAGAAAAAGAAGTACATCATCAAAACCCGGACTTAGTTCCCGCGACTATGTTTTTCGCTATATATAATAATAAAATCGTAGGGACGATTCACATACGGCATTATTTAAACGAGCCGCTTTTAATTCGAGGCGGGCATATCGGTTACGGCGTTCGCCCGTTCGAGCGAAGAAAGGGTTACGCGACAAAAATGCTCGCGCTCGCGCTTGCTGAGTGCAAAAAATTAGGCATAGACAAAGTTCTCGTAACCTGCGGCAAAGATAATATAGCTTCGTCTAAAACAATACAGAAAAACGGCGGCGTTCTCGAAAACGAATTCGTAGACGCCGCCGGGGGAATTATTCTGCGTTACTGGATTGATATTCTATAAAAATTATAAATCGTCCGCGTCCTGGTCTGGTTCGCCGCCGTCGTAAGACATGCCCGTGTACGAACCGAGAATATCGCTTTGTATGCTGTCATGTTCGTCCGGCATAGTTGACATTCTGAATGCCCTGACAGCTTCCTCCGCTTTTTTCATTGCTTCATTTTTTGCCGGTTTTACCGGTTTTTTCTTATTGGGATAATCCATTTTTACACGTTCCTTTCAAAATCAATATTAAACTAAATTAAATCAAACGTGTTCTTATTATCCCTGTATTATCTGAATATTATTCGGGCTTAATTTTGTATCTGTTCTATGATAAACGATTCTAAAATATCAAGCTCCTGTATATCGTTGAATTTTTCAAGTCCCACGCCGCACTCGTAACCCTGCGCTACTTCTCTTACGTCGTCCTTGAAACGCCTGAGCGATAAAATCTTATCTTCGAATATAACGATACCGTCGCGCACTACGCGTATCTGCGAATTTCTCGTGATTTTCCCGTCCTGAATATAACTGCCCGCGATTGTCCCGACGTTCGGGACTTTTATCGTCTGTCTCACCTGCGCGTGACCGAGCACGACTTCCCTGAACTTCGGCGCAAGCATTCCCTTCATAGCCGCGTTTATTTCTTCTATAATCTCGTAAATTATCCTGTATGTTCTAACATCGACGCCTTTTCTTTCGGCCGTGTCAATCGCGGCTTTATCCGGGCGCACGTTAAATCCTATGACTATAGCGTTTGAAGCCGAAGCGAGCATTATATCAGATTCTGTTATTCCGCCAACCGCGCTGTGTATTACTTTTATCTTAACTTCTTCGTTAGATTCTTTTATAAGCGAAGCCTTTAAAGCCTCGACTGAACCGTGAACGTCCGCTTTAATTATAATATTAAGCTCTTTTACGCCGCTCTTGACCTGCGTAAATAAATCTTCGAGCGTGATATTTGACGAAGTCTTGAAATGCTCTTCTTTTTCTTCGGATTTTCTCTGCTCGACAAGTTCCCTCGCCATTTTTTCGTCCTCGACGACCCTGAACATATCCCCCGCGTTCGGGGTTTCAGATAAGCCTATAATTTCAGCGGGAACAGACGGCCCGGCTTCTTTTATGCTTCTGCCCCTGTCGCTGTGCATTGCCCTTACTCTTCCCACGGCAGTTCCGGCGATTACAATATCCCCCGCTCTCAAAGTGCCTTTCTGCACCAGAACGGTAGCAACCGGACCTCTGCCTTTATCAAGCTTGGCTTCTATTACAACGCCCTGCGCGAGCCTGTTCGGATTAGATTTTAATTCTTTCATTTCAGCGACAAGCAGAACCATTTCAAGCAGTTCGTCTATGCCCTGACGCGTTATAGCCGAAACGGGCACGCATATAACGTCGCCGCCCCATTCTTCGGGGACAAGTTCGTGCTGCGTCAGAGCCTGCTTGACCTGTTCCGCGTTTGCCTGAGGTTTATCCATCTTATTTATCGCGACTATAATCCCGACGTTCGCCGCTTTCGCGTGATTTATCGCTTCTATTGTCTGCGGCATTATTCCGTCGTCCGCTGCGACTACAAGAATCGCAATATCCGTGCTTTTCGCTCCCCTTGCGCGCATTGCCGTAAATGCGGCGTGTCCGGGCGTGTCTAAGAAAGTGATTTCTTTGCCGCTGTCAGTTTCAACTCTGTAAGCTCCGATATGCTGGGTAATCCCTCCGGCTTCTCCTGCCGTGACGTTTGTATTTTTGATTGCGTCTAAGAGAGAAGTTTTACCGTGGTCAACGTGCCCCATGACTACTACGACCGGAGCGCGGGCGACGAGCTTGTCGTCGGTGTCCTCAGTTTCGTCGAACAGTCTGTCCTCTATCGTTATTATAACTTCTTTATCTACTTTCGCGCCGAACTCCATAGCGACGAGCGCGGCAGTATCATAATCAATTTCTTCGTTTACGTTTGCCTTAACCCCGAGCAAAAATAATTTTTTTATAACTTCCGCAGACGTAACCCTGAGTTTTGCCGCAAGGTCAGAGCCTATTATTTTTTCGGGCAGGACTATCGAGAGCGGCTTTCTGCGGGCTTTTTCGAGTTCCTGCTCGCGCTGTTTTTTCTGAAGCTTTTCGAGCGCGATTCTTTCTTTGTCTATAGGCTTCCCGTACCTGTCATAAGAATAAGGCCTGTCTTTTCCGGAGTGCGAGTGCGAATACGCGGGAGGCTTTTTTTGTTTCTGCCTGTTATCGTTCGTAAAACTTTTGTTCCTGTCGGATTCCGGCACGAATTTATCAAGATTTTCGTTGTATTTGGACAAATCCGCGCTCGATGTTCTCATATCGACTATTCTTGAGGATTGATTTTTCACGCCCTTTATACTGTCGCTCGAGATTATGCTGACTTTGTCCGTGCCTTTTGGTTTGCGCTGGTTATTAAAACCCTGATTTTGCTGCTGCGTTTGCTGATTCTGCTGAAATGCGGGCCGGACGTTTTTATTATGCTTGCCGTCCCTGTTAAAAGCGGGATTTGAAAAATCGCGCTCCCTGCGCTGATTCTGATGCTGATTAGTTTGAGGTTTTGGAACTTCGGGGGTTTTCTCTTTTGCCGCCTGCGCAGGTTTTTCAATTTTCTCAATTTTTTCAGTCTTTTCGGCTTTCTCGGGTTTTTCAATCTTTTTGGGTTTAGGCTTATCTTTCGGAGCGTACATGTAAATATCTATGTTCTCAACTTGATTCTGCCGCGTCAAATGTTCAAAAATCATATTGAGCTCAGAAATTTCAAGCGTAGCCATAGTAGTTTTACCCGCTATCCCCTTAGAGGCGAGAATATCGGATATTTCTTTACTTTTCATGTTAAAATTCGCGGCGAGTTCTTTAACCTTGAATTGTTTTATTGCCATGTTACAGATGCACCTCCGTAGTTTCTTCCGTTAAATTAAATAATTTCAAAAAATTCCTGTCAGTAAGCGAAACAGCCGCAGTCGGACGCATAAGACCGACGCAACGGGCAAGTTCGGACATTGTCAGCTCTAATTTTGTCACGGGGATTTTATAAAACTCAGTCTTGTCGCAAAGTTTTTTCAAAGTCCCCCCGGAAGCGTCCGAACACAGGAAAACATGACAGGCTTTCTTTTTTCTCACAGATTCTATCACAAGCTCCGTTCCGGCGATTATTGCGCCGGCTTTTTTCGCAAGCCCCAGACTGTTCTCTATTTTATTTTTATTATGCAAAATTAAAAAACACACCTTCTTGACTTTTTAATATTTATTATTTTAATTATCTATTGAATTGATAATTTTTTCTGCTTGGCTGTCATTTATGCCGTTTTTTTTCATGGCTTCAATAATCTTTTGCATAGTTATCAATTCGCTGTCATTTTCTGATTCAATAGTATCGTAAAAAACATCGGCTAAATTTATTTGGCAGCCTTCTAAGACGCTAACCGGAATAATATCGTCGTCTCTGTAAACACTGCCTACGCCGTATTTTCCGTTTTCCAATATATAAACTTGAATGATTTTAGCATAAGGGTCAACTATCCAGTATTCACGCACGCACGCTCTTTGATATAATCTGAATTTTACGACTGTGTCATGCCGCGTATTTGAATTTGAAAGTATTTCAATTACCATATCGGGCGCGCCTTTAACGCTCCTGCTGTCGAGTTTTGATTTGTCGCAAATTATAAGTATATCAGGCTGCACGACTATATTGTCAAAACTGTCGGCGTTTAATCTTACGTCAAAAGGCGCGTGAAATACTTCGCAGGCCTTGCCTTTTAAAAAAACAGAAAACTGCGTTAATACTTCCCTGCTTATTCTTTGATGTTCCCGGGACGGGCTTGCCATTGCATAGGGAACTCCGTCTATAATCTCATAGCGTATTTTACTATCCCATTTTTTATAATCTTTATATGTGTATTTTATTTCTTCCGCTAAATTACTCATAAATTACTCCTTAATCTGACCGAGCAGGGATTCAAGTATATCGTCCGTGATTTTTACTTCAAGGCTTCTGTCGAATCTTTTAGCTTTGACCGCTTTTTTTAAACAGTTCTCGTCTTTGCATATATACGCTCCGCGTCCCGATTTTTTGCCTTTCAAATCTATGCTTAAATCATTTTCAGGACTGCGAACTACTCTTATAAGCTCGTTTTTATTTTTTGAAATCCCGCAGCCTACGCATTTTCTCTGAGGTATTCTTTTCATACTCATACTAATTATTATAACTCCGCAGAAGTTTTTATATCTATTTTATATCCCGTGAGCTTTGCGGCTAACCTCGCGTTTTGTCCCTCTTTGCCGATAGCAAGCGATAACTGCGAGGGTTCGACGACGACGCGGCAGCTTCTTTCCGTCTCGTTTACTTTCACGTCTATGACGTTTGACGGCGAAAGCGCGGCTTTTATATATTCAACAGGGTCTTCCGAATATTTTATTATATCTATCTTCTCGTTTCCGAGTTCGCTTACGACAGCGTTTATCCTGCCGCCTTTTGCGCCTATGCACGAGCCTATAGGGTCAACGTCGTCATTTGTCGTGCTTACGGCTATTTTTGTCCTTGAACCCGGTTCTCTCGCGATTGCGTTTATTATAACCGTTCCGTCGCCTATTTCGGGGACTTCAAGCTCGAAAAGCCGTTTTACAAGTCCGGAGTGCCGTCTTGAGAGAGTTATCAGCGGCCCTTTATTCTGGTTTTTCACTTCTATTACATATACTTTTATGCGTTCGCCCTCGCGTATGATTTCGCCGGGTATCTGTTCTGATTTAGTAAGAATCGCCTCGCCTTTGCCTATATCCAAAATGGCGTTTCCGGTGGGAGGGTCGATTTTATACACGTTCGCCGAGATTAACTCTTCTTTTTTGCTCTCGTATTCTTTAATTAAAATCCCGCGTTCAGCCTCGCGTATCCCCTGAATTATTACCTGTTTCGCCGTCTGCGCTGAAATTCTCCCGAAGTCTTTAGGCTGGAACTCTATTTCGGCTACGTCGCCGATATTATATCTTTTATTTATCTTCTGCGCGCCTTCCAAATCTATCTGCACAATGGGATTTTCAACGGTTTCTACTATATCCTTGAGCTGATAGGCTTTCATTTCTTTCTTCTTTTCGTCTAAATATACTTTTACGTTTGCGTTGCTGTTGTCGCGTTTGAAAGCTGTGATAAGCGCGGTTTCAATTTTTTCGAGCATGTAATCCTTTGGTATTCCTGTTTCTGTCTGCAGCGCGTCAAGCGCGGCGAAAAATTCGACGTTCATTTTTTAGGGTATCCTCCTTTGAACTGAACATAGTTCAGTTAACTTATATATTATTATATGTGTATTTCATCATATGCGTAAATATGGGCGATTTCTTTTTTAGACAGGACAATTATATCATCAGCCGATTCGAATTTAAAATTTTCTCCTGTTTCGTTTGCTCCGTTAAATTCTTTTAATACCGCGTTGAAAGTTTTGTCCCCGATATTTTCATGTTTCGCAAAAAGTTTCACAGTCACTTCTTTATTAATATATTTATTCAAGTGAGCGGCGTTTTTTAATTCCCTGTTTAATCCGGGCGATGAAACCGCGAGAGAATAGCTGCTTTCGATAGGGTCTGCCGCGTCTATCAGCGGGCTTACTGCGTGAGTGACTTTTTCGCAGTCGTCAAGCGATATGCCGGATTCGGGCTTGTCGATAGTTATTTCAAGCAGCCACTCGATACCGTCATTATAATATTCGATACTCCATAATTCATAGCCGAGAGCGGCTATTTCCGGTTCGACGAGATTTTTTACTGTCTGTTCGATTTGCCTTTTGGGCTGTGCGCTTTTCTTCTTCATTATTTATTAAATTTCTCCTACAAACTTTTAAGAGAGTGGAGAACCACTCTCTTAAATCATAAAACTTTAAACGTACTTTAGCTATTATATCACAATTAAATCAAAATTGCAACAACAAATTGCGAAATTTTGAAATTTTTATACAAATTAAAAAAAATTTCAAAAAATTCAAAAAAACGCTTGCAATTTATAAACGTTTAGTGTATAATGAATAAGTCACTGCAAAAGTGACTGAAGATTATGCGATGAAGCGGAAGGTTGCGTTTATATTATTAAACGGTAATTTTCGCGGAGTAGCGTCTGGTATAACCGGACGCGGTTGTTGATTTGTTGAATAACATATTTTTTTATGTTGGTTGAAGAACCACGCGGATAAGTTGTCATGATAATCAATGCCAATCCAAATTTAAATTTAATAAAAACAGGAGGCAAAAATTAAATGGCAAAAGAAAAAATCAGAATAAGGCTCAAATCTTACGACCATACGTTGATTGACCAGGCTGCGGCAAAAATCGTTGAGATAGCAAAGCTTCAGGGCGCGGAAATATCCGGTCCGATACCGCTCCCCACAGAGAAAGAAATAGTTACTATTCTCAGGGCGGTTCATAAATATAAGGATTCGAGAGAACAGTTTGAGTACAGAACCCACAAGAGGCTTATAGATATATTGAAGCCTACGCCGAAGACAATATCCGTTCTTCAGGAACTTGAATTGCCCGCAGGCGTGGAAATTGAAGTCAAGATATAACTAAACAGAATATTTTTAAGGAGGAAAAAAACATGAGCAGAATGCCGGCAGAAAAAGGCATTATAGGCAAAAAACTCGGAATGACGCAGATATTTAATCAGGATAACGGCAGCGTAGTTCCGGTTACAGTCATAGAAGCCGGACCGTGTTCGGTTATTCAGAAGAAAACAGCCGAAAACGACGGCTATACAGCAGTACAGCTCGGATTTATGGATTACACCGAAAAGAAAGAAAGAAAAGTCAAAAAGCCTTTGAAGGGACATTTTAAAAAAGCGGGAACGGCGGCGAAAAGACATCTTAAAGAGTTTAAATTAAAGACCGCCGAAGAACTTAACGTGGGCGACAAGATAGAAGCCGACGCTTTTGCCGAAGGCGAAAAAGTGGACGTCACGGGGATTACCAAAGGGCGCGGATTTTCCGGCGGGGTAAAACGCTGGGGACTCAGCATACAGAAAAAATCCCACGGCGGAGGTCCTGTTCACAGGCACATAGGCTCGATAGGCGCGAACAGCGACCCCTCGAGAATCATGAAAAACAAGAAAATGCCCGGCCAGTACGGACATGAACAGGTTACAGTATTAAATCTTGAAGTAGTTAAAATAGACAAAGAAAAAAATCTGATGGCGATAAAAGGCGCAATTCCGGGGCCTAAAGGCTCTATAGTATTTATAAGAAGCACAGTGAAAAATTAAAAATATCCGTAGGGACGCGATATATCGCGTCCGCTAAGAAATTCTGAAAGGAGAACAAATAATGCCGAATGTGAAAGTGTACGATATGTCCGGCAAAGACGCGGGAGAAAAAGATTTGACTGATAATATATTCGACGCTGAAATAAATAAAGCTCTTCTGCACAGCGTAGTCAGGGCATATCTGTTAAATCAAAGAATAGGCACTCACTCGACGCTGACCCGCGCCGAAGTGAGAGGCGGCGGAAAGAAGCCGTGGAGACAGAAAGGAACAGGCAGGGCAAGGCAGGGTTCTACAAGAAGCCCGCAGTGGACTCACGGAGGAGTGGCTTTCGGGCCCAAACCGAGAAGCTACAGGGTGTCGATAAATAAAAAAGCGAAGAGGGCCGCGCTTAAAGGCGCGCTCACGTCAAAAGTAAAAGACGGCGAATTAATTATTGTGAACAGCATAGCGACAGACGAGTTTAAAACAAAAACGATAATTAATATGCTCAAGGCTTTAGGGTCGGAGAAAAAAGCGTTGATAGTAGTCGAGGAGCACAACGAAAAACTTATAAAGAGCGCGTCAAATATACCGGGAGTAAAGACTGCCGTTGCGAATAATTTAAACGTTTATGATATATTAAACTGCGACAAGTTTATAGTTTCGTCCGGCGCGATAGATAAAATCGAGGAGGTTTATGCGTAATGAAAACCGCTCATGATGTAATAGTTAAGCCAATAATAACTGAAACCAGCATGGACATGGCTAAAGACAAAAGATATGTTTTTAAGGTTCTGAAAAACGCGTCGAAAACAGAAATAAAATACGCGGTCGAAGAAGTTTTCAAAGTCAAAGTCAAGGCTGTAAACACGATGAACGTACCGGGGAAAAGAAAAAGATTAGGAGCGCGCCCGCAGGGTTCGACGGCTGCATGGAAAAAAGCTATAGTAACCCTCAGGCCGGATTCTGATACAATAGCGTTCTTTGACGGAATGTTCTAAAATTATTATATAGAATAAGGAGAGGATTAGAAAAATGCCTAATATTAAATATAAGCCTATGACACCGGGCAGGCGCAATATGTCCGTCCCGACATTTGAAGAGATTACGAAGACGACCCCGGAAAAAAGCCTGACGCGCATATTGAAGAAAAACGCCGGCAGGAATAACACCGGCAGAATAACAGTCCGTCACAGAGGCGGCGGAAACAAGAGAAAATACAGGATAATAGATTTCAAGCGCCAGAACCCGGAACCCACGACTGTCAAAGCTATAGAATACGACCCGAACAGGACCGCGTATATCGCGCTTGTCGAGAACGAATCGGGAAAAAAGAGTTATATAATAGCGTCGCAGGGGCTTAAAGTCGGGGATATTATAGAATCAAGCGAAACGGCCGATATTAAACCCGGCAACACGCTGCCCATAAAAAATATACCGCTCGGCACTTTTATAAATAATATAGAGCTTTCACCCGGAAAAGGCGCGCAGCTCGTGCGTTCGGCGGGTTCGTCTGCTCAGTTAATGGCAAAAGAAGGCGGCAACGCTCAAATCAGGCTGCCCTCGGGAGAAGTCAGGATAGTCAGGTTAGAGTGCAAGGCAACGATAGGTCAGGTCGGCAATATAGACCATGAAAACGTGAGAGTGGGAAAAGCGGGCAAAACAAGGCACAAGGGCATAAGGCCGACAGTCAGGGGCTCGGTAATGAACCCCGTAGACCACCCGCACGGCGGCGGCGAGGGCAAATCCCCGATAGGACACCCGGGACCGCTGACCCCATGGGGCAAACCCGCGCTCGGCCTTAAAACAAGAAATAAAAAAGCGAGAACAGATAAGCTGATTATAAAACGCAGATACGATAAATAACAATAAATAAAAAACGAGGGGAGGATTAACCAAGAGTGAGCAGAAGCGTTAAAAAAGGACCGTTTGTTGAAACAAAGCTTTACAAGAGAATAGAAGCTATGAACGAAAAGAACGAGAAGAAAGTTATTAAAACATGGTCGAGGGCGTCAACGATATTCCCTGAATTTGTCGGGCATACGATAGCGGTTTACGACGGCAGGAAGCACGTGCCCGTTTATGTAACGGAAGATATGGTCGGGCATAAGCTCGGCGAATTCTCGCCGACGAGAATATTCAGGGGACATTCGGGTTCGAAAACGTCCAACACAGCTAAATAAAACAGAGATAGAGAATCTTAACGAGAGGAGAAATAAAAATGACGCCGGGAACAGAAACCAGAGACGCAAAAGCGCATCTTAAATATGTGCGCATATCGCCGCGAAAGGTTAAAATTGTCTTGGATTTAATCAGGGGAAAAGACGTAGGCAGGGCAATAGGCATATTAAAGACTACTCCGAAAGCCGCGTCTGAGCTTCTATATAAATTATTAAAATCGGCGGTCGCGAACGCTGAGAACAATCATCACATGGACCCGACAAGGCTTTACGTAAGCGAATGTTTCGTATGTCCGGGACCGATTATGAAAAGGGCAATGCCGAGAGCGCAGGGAAGGACTTTCAGAATAAATAAAAGAATGTCGCATATAACAATCGCGGTAAAAGAGAAAGCTGAAAAAGCCGTGTAAAAAATATATTAAAGGAGGAGAATAACCGTAAATGGGTCAGAAAGTTAATCCGCACGGTTTGCGTGTCGGTATAATAAAAGATTGGGATTCCCGCTGGTTTGTAAAAGACTCGGAGTTCGGAAAAACTCTTGTGTCTGATTATAAGCTCAGAAAATTTTTGAAGAAGCAGCTTTTTGAGGCAGGGATACCGAAAATAGAAATCGAGAGAGACAATCAGAGAGCCAGGGTTATAATACACTGTGCCAGACCCGGGAGAGTAATAGGGAGAAACGGCAGCGAAATAGACAAGCTGCGCCCGGAAATAGAAAAAATACTCGGAAAACCCGCGAAAGTCGACGTAGTCGAAGTAAAATATCCGGATATGAACGCTCAGCTCGTCGCAGAAAAAATCGCGGAACAGCTCGAGAGAAGAATCTCGTTCAGGAGAGCTATGAAGCAGTCTATAGCAAGCACTATGAAACTCGGGGCTAAAGGAATAAAAGTCGCGGTTTCAGGGCTTCTCGGCGGAGCCGATATAGCAAGAACAGAGCATTATCACGAGGGGACGATACCCCTGCAGACTATAAGGGCCGATATAGATTACGGACAGCACGCCGCTTTGACTAAAATGGGTCTTATAGGAATAAAAGTATGGATATACAAAGGCGAAGTCCTCACGACCGTCAAGAGAGACGAAAAAGCTGCCGAGGACAGAAACAAAGTAAGAGATAATATCCCGCAGAGAAGAGACCGCAGGCCGGACAACAGGTTTGACAGAGACGGAGAAAGAAGCGGAGGCGACAGGGGCGGCAGGCCGTATCAGCCCAGAGAGGGCGGAAGACCTCAGGGCGGCGGACGGGACGGCGGCAGGGGCGGCAGATTTAATAAAGACGCGCCCGCTGCTCCTCCGAGTTATTACGGGAACAGAAAACCCGGGGCGCAGCGAGTTCAGAGACAGCCGAAGCCTGAAGAAAATCCCGAGCCTGCTGCTGAAACGGAAAATCAGGCGGAAACTGCGGCGACAGTTGCAGAAGGAGGTAATAACGATGTTAATGCCTAAAAGAGTTAAATACAGAAGAGTACACAGGGGCAGAATGAAAGGCAAGGCGACAAGGGGCAATACTCTCGCTTACGGCGAATTCGGACTTGTGGCAACGGAGCCCTGCTGGATTACGAGCAACCAGATAGAAGCCGCGCGTATCGCCATGACGCGTTATATAAGAAGGGGCGGAAACGTGTGGATTAAAATATTTCCGGATAAGCCCGTGACTGAAAAACCCGCCGAAACCCGAATGGGCTCGGGCAAAGGCTCGCCCGAATACTGGGTCGCGGTCGTAAAACCGGGAAGAATAATGTTTGAAATGGGCGGCATAGACGAAGAGCTTGCAAGAGAGGCAATGCGCCTTGCTTCGCATAAGCTTCCGGTAAAATGCAAATTCGTCACAAAGAAAATCATAGAGGAAATGCAGAACAAAAAGCCGGCAAAAGCAGCAAAATAAGAAAGGAGATTAAATTATAACATGAAAGCATCAGAAATAAGAGACCTCAGCAAAGAAGAAATCGAAAAGAAAATAAAAGAACTCAAAGAAGAACTTTTTAATCTCCGTTTTCAGCACGCAATAAATCAGCTTGACAATCCTATAAGATTAAAGCATGTGAGAAAAGATATTGCAAGGTCAATGACAATTCTTAGGGAGAGAGAACTCAGAGAAAAATCAGAATAAGAAAGGAGCTTTAATATATGGATACGGTTGAGCAAGGAATCGTAGAAAATGAGAATATTGAAAATGTTGAGATAAAAGATACGGGCAAGCCCGCGAGAAATTTAAGAAAAACAAGAAGCGGTGTAGTCGTAAGCAATAAGATGAACAAAACGGCGGTCGTAAAAATCGAAGAACGCGTAACGCACGGGAAGTACGGCAAAATCATGAAGCGTTCGATAAAATTTAAAGTTCACGACGAAAAAAACGAGTGCGATATAGGCGACA
>Ga0082212_10007804_pt1 | contig 14070 bp, 4 predicted proteins | sample TergutNt197P3_FD_71548 | JGI IMG/M metagenome (GOLD analysis project Ga0082212, IMG submission 71548) | Neocapritermes taracua P3 segment gut microbial communities from Petit-Saut dam, French Guiana - Nt197 P3 | ecosystem: Host-associated > Arthropoda: Insects > Digestive system > Gut ... | reverse complement strand
CGCTCCAAGCACCGATAATGCTCTCTCCGCTCGTCGTCGGCGTGGGTGTAGGCGTAGGCGTAGGCATCAATGTGGGTGTAGGCGTAGGCGTTGGTGTCGATGTGGGCGACAGGTTAGGAGTAGGCGTAGGAGACACCGACAGTAGCAGTGTTTCCTCTGCCGTTGATTTATCCACCTCGCTATCAGGTGGTGTAATTAGATTCCCCGAACTGTCATAATCGTTTTGCTCTTTTAATGAACCGTCTGCCAGATAAGACGACCTTCTAACGAGATTATCTTCATCAAAATAGTCAAACTCGTACCATAATGACACTGAACCATCAGCGTTATAATGAGTTTCTTTTTTCACTCTTCCATTGGGATTCATTATCAAGCTTCTTGTTCTCTGCCCACTTGCTTCGTCGTATTCTTCTACGACATATGTACCATCTTCGTTATAAACAACTTCATCTATTATCTTATTATCGCTGTTATCAGTGCTAGGTGAAGGAGGTTGAGGCGAAACAGTTGTATCATCAGTAACTTGACTAGATGATAATTGCAGTCCGCTATCATTTTCAATAGAGCTTGGCGGCCTGTTGTTAAAGAGATTATATAGGATTATGAATAGAACTAACGCAGCTACAGATGTTATGCTAACGGCAATGACAGGGAGTATATTTTTTTTCTTAGACTGGAGTGTTAAAGAAGCCGTTATAATCGTATTTTCTTTTTCAGTCGTATTCTCATGTGTAGCGTTATTATTGTCGGCGTTCAGAATATCTCTGTTTTCCAGCATTGTTGTTCTGCCCAGTATGCTCTCTGTTGGTTCAGAAAGTGCGGTTCTATTCCGGTGCAGACTATCTGATGATGTTTGGGCTTTTAGTCCAACACTAGCAATACCGGCATCTACATATTCCACAGATCTAAGCGGGATTTCATTTCTGCTAAGATAGATACTATTTGCTTCATCTTTACCGTAAATAACCGTTTCCAGTTCCTGTCTCATTTGCATAGGGCTGGAGTATCTGTCTTTCGGATTAAAGGAGCAAGCCTTCAAAACTATTTCAGCCAGCTTACCATCGGCGTTTTTCGGACGCGGCAAATGAGTGCCGCTTATGCGTTTCGCTAGAGCGGCTTCTCTTTCACTGTGTGTTATAGGTTTAGGGTAATCCGGTAAGAACGGTGCGCGATTATCATTGAGCAAACGATACAGAACGATCCCTAAAGAGTACATATCGACATTCGTTCCATACATACCGTCTTTATAAACTTCTGGTGCCATATATGTATATGTGCCTTTTCGTGACAGACCACTTGTAGTTTTTTCGACAGTGCGAGCAATTCCAAAGTCGCCGAGCTTATAGTCACCCAAATCCGATACGAAGATATTCTCTGGCTTAATATCCCTATGGATTATATTGAACTTTTGACACAACTCAAGCGCGCGGCAAATATCAATTCCAAGATTTACTACGCTCTGTTTGGTGAAAGGATTATTGTCGGAGTAATCCATCAACGGCGTTAGTAACTCCATTCTTATTATGACATCCCAACCGACATTGGTTTCATGCTGAAGGACAGTATGATCCTCGTAACTTACTATATTGGCAGTACCTTTGAGTTTTGACATGAGCGCAAACTCACGCACTATTTCCTCTACAAAGCTGCGAAAATACGCCGATACGCTCTCCTCGTTCATACCCTCGGAGCGTGCATTTTTTACCTCGGCTTGACTCTGTGGAATAGTTATAATTTTAATAGCCGCTTTGTATACCGTTCCGAAATCCTCTCGTTCTGCCTCATACACGCGACCATAGCTTCCCTCGCCAAGCAAACGAACAAGCGTCCAGTTGTTGAGAACTAAATCTCCGGGATTATACTGTCCGTTCATAAAATAATTCTCCTTCTTTTGCTTGAATTAGCACTATTGTTATATTATCTTTCCCGCCGTTACGAAGAGCTGTCTCAAATAACATTTCTGCTTTTTCCTGTTCTCCGGCGGTGGTACTCAGTATCTTCGAGATTGTCAGGTCGTCCACCATATCTGTTAATCCATCGCTGCACAGAAGAAATATATCATCTTCCTCAATCTCAATCTCAATCGAATAAGGCTCAATAACCATTTCGGCAGGAAATATTCCTAAATGCTGAGATAGCTTATGACGTGCTGGATGCGCGCGGGCATCCGCAACGGAAACTAATCCCATATCAATCATCTGTTGTACTTGTGTATGGTCACGACTTAGCTGTTTTAATATACCGTCTCGATAAAGATAAGCTCTGCTGTCTCCTATGTTAATAATGGAAGCTCTCTCTGAACATATTAATAGACCTACAAAAGTTGAACCTATACGAATTTTGTTATTCTGCATGATAAGGTCACAAATCACAACATTTTGACTCATCAGGTATTGCGTTAATTGAAACTGACAATCCGATATAACTATTTCCTTTAACTGCTTTACGGCTAAAAGTGCAGCAAGTTCGCCATGTTTTTCACCGCCCATGCCATCTGCGACAGCATAAAGACCTCCTACAGTTGACTTGTTGGCATATTGAAAGACAGAGTTGTCCGTAATATCATTGCGATATACACCATTTATATATAAATTGTCTTGGTTCTCTATCCTGACAAGACCGGGGCTAGAAATAGAATAGGAAGAGATAATCATTATTATCACCTTATCGTTAATTGCCTCACATCATAATTGGTGTATACACGGTCGATTACTCTATATGCCATATAAATCCGCGCTTTGGATCGGTTAGCAGAATGAAATTATCTAAAACTGCGAAATCCATCAGCTTGCTGTTAGGAAGGATAATGGACTCTGCCATTTGAGTTGACTGCTTTATATTCCATTCAAACACCGGACTTGCTTCACCAACGATTGTTATACATTCTATTGCAACGTTTTCCATAACGCTTATTCGGCGAAGCACATTGAAGTCCCATACAAACAAGAAACCATTTGAATATTTAATATTCTGCGGCATATAGAAAAGCGGAGCTGTACCGTCTATAAACGCTCTCTCATTCTCAATACCGGCGAAATATGCAAGAGAGCCGTCATGCCAAATCTGTATAGTACCGGTTTCAGGATTAGCGAGGTACACCGCGCCTCGTTCATCTGTTGCTAGTGATAATATGCCTTTCGGAAGCTCACAAAGGGTCATTATATCGATGCTGTTGTTTGGATTAAGTGTTTTTAGGCTGACCGCGCCGATACCTTCGTTACGTTCAATGAAATAGATTAACCCATCTTGTGAAATAACAAAATCTTCAATGGCGGTATAACGCGCGTCTGCTATGTACAAGACCTCATTCCCATTTGAAGTCAGCCTAATAATACCATAAGAGTAGCTCTCATCTTCCTGCCATGTGTCTGTCAGTATATACACATCATTATTATAACATCTTACAGTTTTGGGTGTTATATAGTCAGGTGATAAGTTAATGCTTTCAACTTGATTGCCGCGAATTATCCGCAGAACACCGGAATCCACTATGTAAATCATACCATTGTCAGCAACAGCTATGCTCTCAGGTGAAAAGAAACTAGCTTTATCTAACAAACCGTCAATGTGATCGCGCTCAGTCGTTCCTGCAAAAACGTGAATAAAATGTCCGAGTCGGTATCTCTGTGATATATCTACCATGTCGTCCATAGGTTCAACAACTCTAACACTAAGCGTGACTGCCTTGTTTCGGTAGTTACCGGAAAGCTCAGTTTCACCCATGTTTATGCCCGATATGCGATTGCCATCAACACGGGCTATGTTATTCTGTGAAAATGACCATCGTATTCGTGAATTATCAAGTACAATAGTATCGCCGTTTGGCATTTGCTTTTCTACAATGAGTTCGCTGGACTGTTGAAGGCTAACAATAACGAGTTCAGGTTCAACCTCCAACAATGCGGCGTTTTCTTGTTCATAGAGATAATAACCTCCGGTAAAGCTGCCTCCGGTCAATACAACAGAGAACGCTGTGGATATAGCTGCTATTTTACGCACAAGCAGGGTTCGGGCTTTTTTCATTTTTGTGTCTTTGGTTTTCAAAAAGTCAACCAGCATTTCATCGGCTGTTTGATAACGTGCTGCGGGATCTATTTCCAGACATTTACTAATAACTGCGTAAACCTCATGTGAAACTACGGTTTTTAGTTTATCACTGTTTTGCGATGTAGGCAACTGTCCTGTTGCAAGCTGAAAAAGGATGACGCCTAGACTGTAAATATCCGTTCTAGCATCAGGTTTCCAATACAGTCTGTCAGCGGGAAGTTCACCGAAACGATTGTTTATTGTAGGCACATACTTCTCAGGAATACTATGTTTCAACTGTTCCGGGGCGGCGTAGTTATATGTAACAGCAAGAGAAGTCGTTTCATCAGTTCCTAAGCGTTTAGATATTCCAAAATCTATCAGTACGAGCCGATTGTCATGTGTAACCATAATATTAGAGGGTTTGAGGTCGAAGTGATATATAGGATGCGGCTCTTTCCGATGAAGATAGTTAATTACCTTTATGAGTTGTTCTATCCAATCCATAATGGTGACAACGCTTATTTTTTGACCGGAATCCAGTACCTTGTCAAGAGAAATGCCTTCAATAAAACTCTCTACGAGATAAATTCCTTTATCATCTTGGAAAATGTCTGCGATTTGGGGTAGCGCGGAATGGTATAACTGTTTGAGTATATTCTCCTCATTTACCAGCTCTCCCATCTGCCTCGGAACAAACTTAACTATCCAACGGTTGCCTATTTTTGCGCTGTCGGCTACGAAAACTCTGCTCATGCCGCCGCCGTGTATTTCGCTTCTGAGAATATACTTACCCTCAAGTGATGAACTGTCAAAATCAACTGTTTCTGTCTCTTGCTGTTGAGAATCAGTTATCTCAGTTTTGCTGTTTTCTATAATTAGCTCTGTTTCACCTATTACGGTGTGTTTTTTTGACACTATGTCAGACAAGTCACCGGGCTTATGAGTTGATTTTACGCTATCCGTAAGCGAGATGGTCGTGAATATATCGTTGATACGTTCGGTTTCTTCCTGTAACTCGGCACTGTATGTTTTGCTTTTCTTATGCGATATGATTAGGTATAGCCCTGATAGCAGCGCAAGAAGAGCGCATATGCCACCCACGACAAACAGTACAACATCCAAGTACATACAAAATCACCGCTCTCTCTTACCAGATTTTCATAAAGACCCTGTTGAGGATAATAGCCGCGTCACCGCGTGTCATTGGATACTCAGGCGCGAAACGTGAGTCGGTTCTGTATATCAGTACATTCGCCTGTGTTGCCAATGCGATTCCGCCCTCAGTCCATGTCGCTATCTCGTCCCTGTCTATATACCTGCTCAACAACGTTTCAATGTCCTTGGGTACTCTGTAACCCATCTGCTCAACCAATGTGTTTGATGATGCCACTATCATCTGATCCTTGGGCATATCCAAATCACCGCGGAAGGTATTGTCGTCAAAGCCCGTTATGATATTCTCTCGATGTGCCGATGCTGCCGCTGAATAATACCAGTCAGCTTTATCTATATCGTCAAATGTACTCTCTGCCGTTACATCCAGTAAATCAAACATTCTCACTATAGCCGACACAAACTCTGCTCTCGTTATCATCTTATCAGGGAAGAACATTCCGTCTGTAGTACCCGCCATTATACCCTTAGATGCCAGTTGATAGATTGCCTCCCGCATCATATCATTCTTCTTCTCTATATCAACAAAACTCAGTTTGTTCTCTTTAACAACGTAAACACCGCTCTGCTTTACTCTCGCGTCTACCATGTTTGTCGCTGGATTGTATTTGCTATAAACTGGTTGTCCTTCTTTGTCAAACACCATCATATACTCAGGATTCTCGTTGTCTGCGATGGGTATTGACAGAGTTACCTGTGAGATGTTATCCAGTTCCAATTCCACACCTCGAGGAATCTGCCGGTAATCCTGCGTTGATTCAATACCGATATTGTCAGTATCAGGGCTTTGCGACGGCTTGATGAAAATAAAAGTGAGTACATTCACTAACACGATAAGCACGATAGCGACGATTACAAACCTTACATTCATTTTTTCGCGTAAGGTCGGCATCAGCACCCATATCAGAGCAATACCCAATATCGGGACTATACCCCAAAATTGCAGTGGACTCAGACGATTTCGATTGGTGCTTTTTTCTTGTGTGGTTGCCGTATCTGTACTGTCGGTTAATGCCGTTACTTGAACTGATGAGTTTCCGGTTAGCGCGCTTCTGTTTGCTGTCACCGATGCAAAAGGCGAAGAGACTGTTATTCTGTCAAAATTTAAGCTGTTTATGCCGCTGCCGTATTCTATACGCAGGCTTTGTTCTTGGTCGGAGTCTAACAGTAGATTGGTGCGGTAATTACGGAGCAGTTCTATGTCTTCGGTTGAAAGAAACGAATCTGCGGCGGCGCATATCTCGTTTGCCCGTGATATTGCGAGAGCTAGAGTGTTTAGGTCTACGGTCACGGTGTTGCCTGTTACTGTCTGACGAGTACCGTTTTTCAGTGCGTGTTCTATCCATAGGGTAGATTCGTCAAGCGCGTCGCCGGATGTGCGTTGTTCGGGGGTCAGGTTTTTGATGAAGCTGTTCAGCGCGGATATGGCGGTATCTGTATCGCGGATTGGAGTGAACGCGCGGGGAGTGAGGGTATAGATGACAGTTTCTGAGGGAGTTACTGGTTCGTAGATGTAGCTGGGGTTGGGGGCATCAGGAGTGTCAGGTATCTGTACTATATTTTCTACATGGAGCAAATACCAATTTGGTGGCCACTGCTCTCTTTTTTCGGCTATCACAATACCTTCTGAGAAAGAAGAAACGCTATCGTAAATCATTGGTACAACTAATCTTCCGGTTTTATCCATAAAACCATATTTATAATCATACCAGTTTCCCCCTTTTCTAACTGTTGCTAAACCATCAGAGAAAGATAATGCCCAATCATAATTCAATGGAATAATCACATTTCCGGTTTTATCTATGAAGCCATATTTCATATTTCCCCAGTTATTCCAGTCACCTGTTCTAACTGTTGCTAAACCCTCAGAGAAAGAGTCTACCCAATCGTAATTCAATGGGATCATTACATTGCCAGCTTTATCAATAAAGCCCCATTTGCCATCTTTTTCAACAGTGGCAAACCCCTCAGAAAAAGCATTTGCATTATCGTAAATCGCGGGGATAACTAATCTGTTGGTTTTATCAATAAAGCCCCATTTGCCATCTTTCCTAACAGCAGCTAGACCTTCAGAGAAGCCTGATATATCAGGAGAAAATGTTGTATCCACATCGGATTCAAAAACCGTTGTTCCATATTCAAATGGTATAATAATGTTGCCGTTTTTATCTATTGAGCCATATTTCAAATCTTCCCAATCACCTATTCCAACTATTGCTAGACCGTCAGAGAAAGAACTTGCCCAATCGTAAATCATTGGGATAACAACTTTGCCGTTCTTATCAATAAAACCCACTTTATCATCTTTTTGGACAACGGCTAAACCATCAGAGAAGGGAAGTGCAAAATCGTAAATCATAGGGATAGTTAAAGAGCCGGTTTTATCTATAAAACCGATGCGAATACGACCTCTTTCACCATAGTTGCCACCACTTGACCCAACCCTTGCCATTCCCTCTGAAAATGAGTCAGCTTCACCCCATTCATGGTTGCAACCACAAGAAATTACATAATACTTCATTGGTATAACGAGTTTGCCCGTTGAATCAATATACCCGACTTGTTCATTTATTTCTACTCCAGCCAAGCCCTCTGAGAAAGGACTTACTTGCTGATAGCCAAATGATGAAATATTTATTTCCTTTATCGAAACTTCCTCAGTCGGCGGAGATGGGTTTGAAGGTGCTGATACAGACGTTTTACCCGGAAGTTTCACACCATCCATGATTTTTACCGGGTCACCAAGCTCTCTAAAAAGATAATCAAACCTCCAAAGCGAACTGTCTGCTTTGACTGCTACTATGTGATCTCCCACTGAAACAGCGATAACGTCATCCATAATCTTCACCGGGGTGAGTTTATCTATAGTAGCGTCATCGTTAAACAGTCCTAAAAACCATCCCCATGCCCAAAGTGAACCATCTGTTTTGATTGCTGTTGTGTGATATCCTCCCGCTGAAACAGCGATGACATCGTCCATAATCTTTACCGGGGTGTACTTGTTGTTGTCATCTCTTGAAAAAATCCCATCGTATTTATTAATCGTGCCATCGCCAAGCTGTCCATAATCATTTTTTCCCCACGCCCAAAGTGAACCATCTGTTTTGATTGCTGTTGTATGATCTCCTCCCGCCGAAACAGCGATGACATCGTCGATAATCTTTACCGGGGTGTTTCTGTCTGTAGCTGTGCCGTCGCCAAGCTGTCCAAAACGATTATTTCCCCACGCCCAAAGCGAACCGTCTGTTTTTATTGCTATTGTGTGATTCCATGTTGAAACCGCACTGACGTCATCCATAATCTTTACTGGAGAATGACGATTAGTCGTTGTGCCATCACCAAGCCGTCCAAAACGATTATTTCCCCACGCCCAAAGTGAACCTTTTATATTTATTGCCGCTGTGTGAGAAGACCCTGCCGAAACAGCGATAACTCCGCCCATAATCCTTACCGGTGTGTTTTTGTCTGTAGCTGTGCCATCGCCAAGTTGTCCGAACTCGTTTTTTCCCCATGCCCACAAACTGCCGTTAGCCTTTACTGCCATACTATGTGTAGCTCCTGCACTGATTACCGATGAAGTGTCGGTCTGCGTTTCCGCAAGGGAGGTAAAATGCGGCATAACCATTCCGAGCATTATAAATAGTATTGCAAATACGGATATAACTCTCTTTTTCATAATGTTTCCCCCTTTAATTACACTATCGGCGTAACAACACGCTTAGTAATCCCGTCTATCACCGTATGCCCATAACCGGCAGGCAGCTTTTTACCTCGCTCCAACATGGGAACTTCAAAGTCAAACACCCGCTGTTCCTCCAGCTTTCCGCCTAAGTGTACGCCCTCTTTCCAACCGATAAATCCACGCAGCAGGCGCTTTGTATTATACTCGCCAATCATATCGGATTGCGAAACACAGGCAAACAGATAAATCATATGCTCATCTCCGCGCGTAACCATCTGTTCCATAAAGCCCTTCATATCCCGCTCACTCTCATATACAGCTTCGCAGAACGCTGTCATGTCATTGATAAACAGATAGATTTTCTGCTCAGACGCAACATACTCATCTATGTTTTTACGTCCGTTTTTGATAAAATCCGCTTTTCTTTGGTTTCGGCGCGTAAACTCAGGAATGATAACGTCCTGCATTAACTTAAACAGTTTATCAGATTCTGTGAGGTAATCATCAGCTTTAATATCAGATGAAAAGCTCTCCAACTCTCGCGCCGGACTGTCAAACATATAGACCGTACCCTTTTGATTTTTTGCTAACCGCGCAAGGACTTTGAGCAGATTCGTCTTGCCGCTCCGAGAACCGCCGCTGATTGAGTAACAAAAAGTATTAGCGAGGTCGATGCTTTCAACTCGAGCTTCCGCGAGGTCATAAGCGAATGGGATATAGCGCAGTGAAGTAAGAACCCCCGCAAACTCCTGTATACCCATAATGCTGTCAAGTGACATATCAGACGGTATCTGCGGAATAATCGGTGCTTTTTTGCCAGTCCACGCAGCCGCCATATCCTCAAACTGTGATTTCAGCTTCATGTTGAGCGATACGGCATCTGCCTCCGATAAGCATAGCGCGGTCTGAAACTCAAGCGGTTTAGGGTAGCATATAAGCCCGCGTCCGGGAGTGTGATCCTCCGCGACAATATCAGTCTTAGCACCTATTGCTTCCTCGTACTCAAAACGGTCGGCAAGCTGAAGCCCTATACCATAATTGATATTCTGACGTATTTTTACGCGAATGTCGTTAGTGTTCGTGCAAGTAAGCACTAGATAAATGCCGTAGCTTGCCGCCTCACGACTGAGCAGTACAAGGTTGTCCTCCTGTTTGGAGCAATTCGCGTTCCACGCGGCAAAGTTATCTATTGCGAACACGATAAACGGCACATCGTCATACAGGCGTAAATACTCCTTTATTGAACCTATACCTTTTTCTGAGAAAATGGTTTTACGGCGGCTAAGCTCATTTAATAGAAGCGTAATCAACTTATCTGCCTTATCCGTCTCATTGTCAAACACAACGTCGCCGACATGGGGAAGCAAACTGAAAACGCCCATCGTCCGGCTTCCGAAATCTGCAATATATAAGTTGAGTTGTTTTGGTGAATATGTGGAAACTAATGAATATAACAGGGTTTGCAGTAGGGTTGTCTTTCCGCTCGCGCCAGAGCCGGTAACTATCAAATGCCCCTCAGCCAACATATCTATTGATACGATAGACTGCCGTTGATTAACCGGGTCGTCCAATATTCCGATAACAGGATTTAGCTCACCTGTTGCCCCCATCCACGCACCATCACAAAATGATTTTTGTGTAAACTCCGGCAATGTTTGCAAAGATACTTGTTTTGACAGCGGGGGAAGCCATATGTTATCTATCGCTTTTATTCTCAATGACTTAGCTATTTTTGCTATATGCAAAACCATAGCTTCCAGTTGTGTGTGTTTGTTTTCATCGTCTTTTTTTGATACCGCTTTCCTTGACCCGCCTACAACGCTCGGTTTACCCCAGAGGTTTATCATTTGAGCGTCGCCTTGTTTAGTGTCGGTATAAGCTGTCTCCGGCTCGTATTTTGCGCCGCTCCAACCTGACTGGAACTGCTCAAATATCTCGTTATTACCTACTTGGAAATATCCGCGACCAGTGTTTGTTATGTAAGCCGCATCGGGACGTTTTATCATTTCGTTGGAATCCTGTTTATCCTGTACGCGCAGACAAAGCCGGAACTTTGAGTTACCCCAAATTTCATCGTCAACAACACCGGAAGGTTTTTGCGTGGCAAGAATAAGATGTATACCCAAACTGCGCCCGACACGCGACGCGCTCACAAGTTCACGCACAAACTCCGGCTGTTCTTTTTTCAACTCGGCAAACTCATCCGCGATGATAAGCAGATGCGGCATAGGTATAGATATTTTTCCCGCGCGGTATAGCTCTATATATCCGTCAATATGTTTTAATTTGTACTCATTCAGGATTGTCTGCCGCCGCTTGATTTCACTGTTGATAGAAGCAAGTGCCCTATTGGTTTGATTGCCGCCGAGATTAGTTATAATACCGGCAATATGCGGAAGTTTCTCAAAACTGCCTGCCATGCCCCCGCCCTTGTAATCAATAAGGATAAATGATACCTCATACGGATGGTAACTCAAAGAGAGAGAGAGAATATAGGTTTGGAGTGTTTCACTTTTTCCCGCGCCAGTAGTACCTGCCACAAGTCCGTGCGGGCCGTGATATTTTTCGTGAATATCAAGGTAAAGAGGGGTATCCACTCCACGATAGCCAATTATAGCTCTCATACTCTCATATGTGCGGTTCTCTAGCCAGCGTCGTTCAACATCGACTTCATCCACGGTTGAGGTTTTGTACATATCGAGAAAGGTTAAGAGTTGCGGCGCAGCTCCCGCAGAGTGAATCTCACGAACACGAATACCTGATAAATCTCTTGAAAATGTGTCAAGACGGTCTGTGTCCAGTGTGTCAAAAACGATGTTCTTGTAACCCGCGAAACTGTTATCAAGACTATAATAGCCTTTATACTCGCTGTCACTCTGTATGATTACAGTGCAGTTATTGGGTAATCTGTCGATTTGCTTATAAATCATTATAGTAGTAATACCCATCTGCTCAGTCGGTGATGTCAGGTGCTTTATAATTGCTTCATTCTCAATTAACAGCGGATTGGATATAAAAATTAAATAGTGAGGAAGCGGACGGGATTTATCGGCGGATAAATCATGTTCTTCCGTTCTATTGCGTAACACAGCAGAAATATCATAAAACAACTCGCCTGCGCTGTTTGTGTTATAAGCCATCATACGCAGACTGCCATCCTCATTCCATGTGTGAGGCAACCATTTTGCAAACTCATAATCCGGCATCTCTTTTTCGTCAAATATGAATGCCATTCTCACATCGGTGTATGAATGATAAGCCGCTGTTTGCACAGCTAATAGCTGGGCAATCTTATTACACGTTTCCTGGGTATCCCCTATAACGCCTACGAGATTATGAGTACGGAGACTTATGCAGACCGATACATCTTTGAGTATGCTGTATTCATCCCTTATTTTTTGTGGTTCTTCCACTAGCGAATCATCAATAAGCGAAAAACGCTCCTTTGGTATTTTAATTTGATTAGGTGATGGCATCTCACCCTGACCGAGCCTAACGGTTAAAAAATCAAGATGGTTTACGTTGCGTTCCCACAAACTGCGGCTTTTCAAACTGATGAAACATAATACATCATTTGTGTTAGGGTATTTTTTATCGAGTATCTCTTTATTATCTAAATGCTTCTGTGTTAGTAGTTTCCTTATCTTATCCAAATAGACACGGTACAGGCTGCTTCTTTTTTCCTCGTCCTCAAAATCTCTTCTTTTGCTGTATCTGTGGTTAGCAAGTGCCCAAAACACCCCGATAAATGCGGCAGTAATTGATGTGACGATACCCATATAGATAAACGGGCTCGTTATCCCACTTGCATTTCGTTGTGCGTTCCACATGGTAAACATTACGCCAGCCGCCATTGGAAGCACCATAGTAAATGACGGTCCTATAGTAAATATAAGTGGTTGGCGGCGTGTGCGATTGGGGTTTGGCGGAGCTTCGATTTCGATTGTTTCATCATCCAAGGTTTCGATTTGACGAGGTGAACGCTGATAATACTCCTCGCCTTTCAGTAAATCATTTGTGTTTTTCTCTTCATTCACAGGTGTGTATAGTGAAAGACCGGTAATCGTAGCAGGTTCAATAGGACGGTTTATTGCCAGCAACTCTCCTAGATAGACGAGTTTTAGACCGATGATATAGACTACATCTCCAAAACTCAGTTTACAACTGCCGTATATTCTTTTTCCATTAACAAAAGTGCCGTTTGTACTGTTGTCTGTGAGTGTGCAGACGCCGTTTGCGTCTATATCAATCGCGGCGTGTTTGTTGGACACAAGATTTCGCGTTGAATATTGAATCGTGTTGTCTGCGGAGTTGCCTATAGTAATACGCCCTTGTTTCAGCACATACTTATCAAAAGCAGAATATCCTTCGTAGCTCTCTTCCACAACGATAGAAAACTTTTCTCTTGTAGGCTTATGTTTGCACGATAATCTTAACCCTTTTTCTAAAGTTACAGCCGACTGTTTTTCTTTTGATTCTGTTAATGTCACTATATCTGTTTCAATAATCTGCCAAACTCCGTTCCAAACCTCTAAACTGATTGGAACATCAAAGCTAAGCCCTGTTGTAGCGGAGGGAATATCAAAGTTGACCTTTCTGTTGTTAAGACCGGGTAAGAAGTATTCATAGATACAGTTTTTGAAATGAATCGCAAGCACAAGACTCATGTCAATCCTCCTCAATCGTGTTACTGGCATTTTAACATTAAATATCAGCTATATGTAAGAATTCGGGCAAACAACATATTTTTTGGAATGAATGAACGGTAATACTCAAATATACATCTGTAGCCGTCAAAATCTATATCTGTCTAACGAACACACATATTAGTCAATTACTAACAAGCGAACGAAAAAGATTATTGGAGTAATTCTGACAAACTCTTACATATTTTAACAAAAACAGGAGGAGCTTGTCAATGATTAGCAATCTTGAGTTTCCCCAAATCTGTAAGAGAATGTGATTGATGTGGATGCCGATAAGGATTGGTGAACATTATTGGCGTGGAAACCGCTACGGTTAGGGCAACTAGAGTAAGCGTAGCATCCACGCTATAAGCAATCAAAAAAACATCGGCAGCTATACCGATGTCAAGATTAATTTACTGCCAGATTCCTATACAGTGTATCTTTCTTTACCCCGGTCAGTTCCTCAATCTCTCTGACCGTATACTGTTGCGTCTTATA
>Ga0082212_10007803_pt1 | contig 14071 bp, 11 predicted proteins | sample TergutNt197P3_FD_71548 | JGI IMG/M metagenome (GOLD analysis project Ga0082212, IMG submission 71548) | Neocapritermes taracua P3 segment gut microbial communities from Petit-Saut dam, French Guiana - Nt197 P3 | ecosystem: Host-associated > Arthropoda: Insects > Digestive system > Gut ... | reverse complement strand
GCTCATCCCCATGCTGACGCTGGGCATCCCCGGCAGCGCCGTGGCCGCTGTTATGCTGGGCGCACTGATGGCCAAGGGCATACAGCCGGGCTTCAAGGTCTTCACCACCACCGGGGAGATGGCTTACACCTTCATCATGTCGCAGTTCGCGGTCAATCTGCTGATGATTCCCGTCGGCCTGCTGCTGGCCAAAATCATGGTGCGCCTGCTCAGCATTCGCCTGACCTTTGTGGCCATTGCCATCGTCATGCTCTCGGTGATCGGCGCCTACGCCATCCGCAACAGCATGCTGGACGTATGGATCGTCATTGTTTTCGGGATAATCGGCTACTTCTGCAACCGGGTGGGCCTGGACAACGGGGCCATGGCGCTCGGCATCATCCTCGGCCCCATGATCGATGAAAATTTCGGCATATGCGTCAATCTGTCCAAGGCGCACGGCGATTCCGTGCTGCAGGTGTTCTGGCAGAGCAACATCGCCTTGCTGATCATATTTTTTACCGTTCTTTCCCTGCTGACGCCCTTCTTTCTGGACTGGAAGCGCAAGCGCATGTATGCATCCGAAAACCCGCAACAGGCCAAGGAGTGAGCCCATGCGCAGCAGCGTCATTGATCTGGCGGCGGGTGTTTTTTCCCTGCTTTGCGCCGCGGCCTTCTACACCCAAATCGGCGGACTGAAAGGAGTAGGCCGAGACTACCCCCTGGGGCTTATTATCTTCATCTCGCTGGGCGGGGTTTTTCTGCTGGGCCTGGGCATGTATAAACGGCTGTCAGGCCGCGATGCGCCCCCCGTGGACGCGGAACCCGTCGCATACCGGCGGGTGGCCATCATCACCGCGGCCTCCATTGCCTACGTGCTGCTTATGTCACTGCTCGGCTTCTACGCGGCCAGCGTGATCTTTCTTTTCGGCTCCGCAATGGCGCTGAACGACACCGGCTGGAGCCGGCAAAAGTCCGTCATGGCGGCCTGCGCCTTGACGGTGATCATGTGTCTGGCCGTCTGGCTCGGTTTCACCAAACTCTTGTACGTGCCGACGCCGGAGGGCTGGCTGTTTTAGGCAGTTGACCTTAAAGAGACAAGATAATGCTCTGGATTCAATCAAACAGTTCGCTGTGTGTGCCGGTTCTGGAAAACTCGACAATATCTCCGATTACCTTATAGATAAGCAGCCAATCCGGCTCTATGTGAAGTTCACGAAAGCCCTTCCAGTTACCGCGCAAAGGGTGATCCTTGCAGCGCGCCGGCAATGGACCATCAGCAAGCAGCAAGGCCATGATTGCTTCGAGTTTCGCCATATTCAGGCCCCGCGATTCAGATTTTTTGAAGTCGCGTTTGAATTGGCCTGTAAAGTCAGGCTTACGCATCTAGCTTCTCAGTTTCCGCAAAAGATCGTCCAGGTCTTCGGCATGATGCACGTCTTCGCCGCGATCCGACATTTCCAGCGTCCTGCGGGTCAGTTCATTGGGTTCCCTGCCGAAAGGCAGTCTCTTGTCCCGCGCAATCATGGTCAGCGTCATCCGGCAGGCATCGGAAACCGTCAGCCCCATACCAGACAGCACTTTGGCCGCTTCATCTTTCGTGGCCGAGTCAATGCGGGCGCGAACCATATCATTGGTAGACATACAGTTACCTCACTGCGCAAGTCTGTAGCGCATTTGAGCACAATGTCAACCATATAAAATACTGTCACTGTTTGCCGGTCTGATCCAGCGGGTCAACAACGGCTTTGGGAGCGGCGGGCGCTGCCGGAGCGGCCGGTGCCTGCGGCGCCGGCGTTTCCAGCTTGACGTCCAAAATCGTGGATTTGTCGTCCGGCCGGCTGCTGACGACAAGATTGTAGCTGAGTGAGGTCAGGACGAAGAGCACCGCCATGAAGGCCGTAAGCTTGGAAAGCACACCCCCCGCGCCGCCGCTGCCGAAGACGGAACCGCCGCCCCCGCCGAAGATCACCCCCATGCCTTCCTTGCCCGCCTGGAGCAAAACAAGAATAACCAGCAGCACACATACAACGACATGCAGCGTTAAAATCAGGGTTTGCACTGTTACCTCCAGCCTCAGGCCCGTACTATGCGCGAAAAACTCTCCGCCTGTAAAGAAGCGCCTCCTACCAGGACTCCGTCCACATTGTCAAGTCCGACAATCTCAGGGGCGTTATCGGGTTTGACGCTGCCGCCGTAAAGAATGCGCAGTTCGCGGCTCATGCCCATCTTTTCGCTCAAGAGCTTGCGCACCATGGCGTGCGCTTCCACAATTTCCTTCGGCCCGGCAACCTTGCCCGTGCCGATGGCCCATACAGGTTCGTACGCGACGGCCAGGCAGGTCGGCGGGCAGGCGGGCGGCACGTCGGCGAGACCGGCGGCAAGCTGCCGCGCAAGCACCTGCTCAAGCTGCCCGGCTTCGCGCTGATCCAGGGTCTCGCCGATGCACAGCACGACATTCAGGCCCTGCGCCAGGGCAAAGGCGGTTTTCGCGCCAACCTGCTCATCGGATTCGCCAAAAATGCTGCGGCGCTCGGAGTGCCCGGTCAGCACCCAGCGCGCGCCCGCGTCCTTGAGCATCTCCGGCGAAACTTCGCCGGTAAACGCTCCTTCTTCCTTCGGGTACAGGTTCTGCGCGCCGGTCAGGAAGCCGGGCCTTCCCGCAAACACGGCGGCTACGGCGGCAATCGCCGTAAACGGGGGGCACACGAGCAGTTCGCGCGCGTCCGGCGCCGTCGGCAGGAGCTTGCACAGTTCTTCGGCGCAGGCGCGGGCCTGTTCCGTGGTTTTGTACATTTTCCAGTTGGCGGCCATGAGTTTGGGCAACATGATAGTCTCCTTGCTGTTTGGTCATTTCTCCCACAATTCCAGGCGCGGCCCGGCTTCCCGCAAGTCCTTCAAACTCAAGTCCACATGGGGCGCGCCCTCCTCCGGGCCGCCGATCTGCAGTGGCTCGAACTGGATGCGCACGCCTGCGGGCGTCAAGACAACGTGCTTGTAATTTTCCTCCTCGGCCCGCGTACCGCGCACGACGCCTGCCAGCAGGCGCATGGCGGGCGCGTCGCCGCCGCTCCTCGAAAACTCCTCCATATCCGCGCCGTCGGGCATGGGATAGCCCGGCACGATGAGGCGCGTGCGTAAAAACCACGTCATTTCCAGGTGTTCCTGGGTATGCCGTTCCAAAATCCTGGCCAGCAACCTGGGGGGGCATTTTCTGGCAAAAACCGCCAGGGCCGTCGGCACATGTTCAAATACCCCGGCAAGCGTCAGTTCCTCCCCTGTCGGCAACAGGTAGCTGCGCGCGGCGAAATGCCGGCGCGGCGCGGGCCAGCGCGGACTTGTCGCGCGCAGTTCAAACAGCACGCTCACCGCCAGGGGCGACGGCTGAAAGATTGTATAACGGCCTTCGCAAAACGCAAGCTTGCCCTGCCCGGATGCCCCGAATTCCCCCTCCATGTCCCGCGCGCGACGTTCCAACTCCTGCGCGGCAAAGTCGGCCAGGGCGGCGTCAATGCGCGCATGGCCGAAGCGTGGATAGGCAAGGCGCAGTTCCATCCGTTCCGTATCGCGGCGGGCAAACGCGCGTTCTTCCGCCCCGGCGGGCGCCGCCAAAAAGGCCATGCACGCGGCATACGCAAGGGCGGCGGACAGATATGCGCGCGTCATGTATCTCCTCCGGAACGGGCGACTTCGAAAATACCGGGGAGCTTGTGTAATTCGTCAATCAACTGGTAGAGTTGCACAGCGTTGCGCACCTCCACGGTGCAGGCCATCTGCGAACGGCCGTCCACCTGGCTGCGCGCTGTGAATTCGTCAATATTCACGTCATGTTTGGCGAAGATCTGCGCCACCGAGGCGAGTATGCCCCGTTCGTTTCGGGTCAGCATGTGGATGCGCGCCGGGAAGGGTTTGTCCACCTCGCCGTCCCAGTTGACGGAAATGAGGCGTTCCGGCTCCATGTTCGGCACGTTGACGCAGTCGAGCGTATGCACCGTAATGCCCAGCCCGCGGCTGATATAGCCGACAACGGGATCGCCCGGCACAGGGTTGCAGCACTTGGCGAAGCGCACCAACACGCCGTTCACGCCGGTGATGCCGACACCCTCCTGTTTGCGCGAGGACGCCTCCTTTTCCTTGGCCGTCGCCGGATGCGGGGTGGGGATAGCTTCCTGCGGATGCAACAGCGCATACAGTTTGTTGAGCACCTTGCGCGGCGTGTTATGGGCGTAGCCCACGGAAGCGTACAAATCGTCGGCGTTGTCCAGGCTCATATCCTGGGCGATCAGGGTCAGACGCCCTTCCTTGGCGGCCTTGGCCACATTCAGGCTGAGCTTGCGCCCTTCCTTTTCCAGCATTTCCCGGCCAAGCGCCACCGCGCGCGCGCGCTCCTCCGTGCGGATGTAGTGCTGCACCCGGCTTCTGGCCTTGGCGGTCTTCACCAGCTTCAGCCAATCACGGCTCGGATGCCGCGCGGGGTCGGTGATGATTTCGACCGTGTCGCCGTTTCGCAGGGCGGTGCCGAGCGGCACGAGCTTGCCGTTGACCTTGGCCCCCGCGCAACGCATGCCCACTTCCGTATGGATGAGAAAGGCAAAGTCGAGCGGAGTCGCGCCCTCGGGCAGTTCTTTCACGTCGCCGCGCGGAGTATAGACGTAGACCTCGTCCTTGAACAAATCCAGACGCAGGGAATGCATGAATTCCTTGGCATCCGCCTCATCGCGCTGGCGTTCAAAAATCTCCCGCAGCCAGGTGAACTGGTCCATATCCTTGGCGTCAATCCGTCCGCCTTCCTTGTACAGCCAGTGCGAGGCCACGCCGTGTTCAGCCTGGCGGTGCATTTCTTCCGTGCGGATCTGGATTTCGACGCGCTCGCCTTCCGGCCCGATGACCGTGCTGTGCAGGCTCCGGTAGCCGTTGGCCTTGGGCGTGGAGATATAATCCTTGAAGCGCCCGTGCACGGGCTTCCATTGCGAATGCACAAGCCCCAGCACGGCATAGCAGTCCCTGACGTCGCGCAACAGCACCCTGAAGGCCATGATGTCGTGCATCTCGTCAAGCGTCAGGTGCTGCTGGACCATCTTTTTGTGGATGCTGAACACGCTCTTGATGCGCCCCATCACCCGGCCCTGGATCCTGTTCTCCTCAAGCAGCCTTTCCAGGTGCGCCACCACCTTGTCGGTGATCTGGCGCTCCACGACCTGGTTGTCCTCCAGCCACTTGCTGATCTGGGCGTGGGCATCGGGCTTGAGATAGGTAAAGGCGACATCCTCCAACTGCTGCTTCAGACGATACACGCCCAGGCGGTTGGCCAACGGAACATAGATATCCATCGTTTCCTGGGCGATGCTCTTTTGCTTGGGGGCTTCCTGAAAGGTCAGGGTATGCATGTTGTGCAGGCGATCCGCCAGCTTGACCATGAGCACCCGGATATCATGCGACATGGCCAGGATCATCTTGCGGATGTTTTCCGCTTGCGCTTCCTCCTTGGAATCAAAGGGGATGAGGCTGATCTTGGTGACGCCGTCCACGAGGTCCGCCACTTCCTCGCCGAAGCTGTCGTCAATGTCCTCAAGGGTGCTTCTGGTGTCTTCAACGGTGTCGTGCAGCAGTCCGGCGCATACGGTGGCCTCGTCAAAGCCGAGTTCGGCAAGCGTGTTGGCTACCGCCAACGGATGGGAAAGATAGGGCTCGCCGGAAAGGCGCACCTGTCCGGCATGCGCGGAAGCGGCATACACGTAAGCTTTCTGGATCAGGCCCAGGTCGGCGTCCTTATTGCCCGCCGCGACCGTGTCCAGGATGTCTTGTATGCGGATCATGCTCATGTCCATACTCAGGGATGGTAGCGCTGTTCGGACGCGGGAACCCACCATTCGGGCAAATTGTGCATAATGCCGGCAAGCGCTGCTTCCACCCCCCGAAAGCGCGCCTGCACCATCGGCAGGGCATAGGGAACGAACAAAAAACTGTACGGCTGTTCTTCCTGCAATATCTCCTGGAAGCGCGCGCACAAGGCCTTGCGTTCCTCCAGGTCGGGGGTGGAGCGCGCCTTGATGAGCACAGCATCCACCTCGTCGTTTGCATAGCCGACAAAGTTGAGCCCGCCGGGCCTGGCATTGTCCGAATGCCAGACGGCGTATTCGTCGGGCTCAAGCGGGATGGTCCAGGCCAGAATGACGGCGTCAAAACGTCCCTTGTTGACGAATTCCTTGATAAAGGCCGCCCATTCCACGGTGCGGATCTGCGTGAGTATGCCCACGGCCCGCAGTTGGCTCTGGATGATTGTCGCGGTTTTTATGCGCTGATCATTGCCCTGATTCGTCAGTATGGTAAAACGGAACTCATGGCCGTCCTTTTCCAGGACTCCGGCGCCCTTGCCGTCGCGAAAACCCGCCTCGGCCAAAAGCTGCCGCGCGCGCTCCGGGTCGTACGGATACGGACGCAGGTCCGGATGGTACGGCCAGGTGCCGGGCTTGTACGGGCCAAAGGCCGCGATGCCCTGCCCGAGCAGGGCGCCCTTGATGATGCTCTGGCGGTCAATGGCGTGGGATATGGCTTTGCGTACCCGAACATCCGCAAAAAAGGGATGCCTGAGGTTAAAGCCGAGATAGGTGTAAGAAGAAGACAGGTAGCGGTACTTGCGCCACTCCCTGTCCCAGGCGGGGCCGCCGGTCTGGCGCAGGTACTGCTGGGGGGTGAGGCCCATCATGTCCACCTTGCCGGCTTTCGCCTCCAGGAACATGGTCGCCAAGTCCGGAATGACGCGGTACACGGCCTCATCCAGGCGCGGACGGCCTTCGAAATAGGTGGGTGAAGCGGACAGGGTGATCTTGGAACCGGCCTCCCAGCGGCTGAGCCTGAAGGGCCCGGCCCCCGTCGGCCTGCGCGCGAAGGAACTTGTGCGCAGATTCTGCCCCTCAAGGATGTGCCGGGGCAGGATGTCCGCCGTCCAGGAGGCAAGCGCGCGGGCGTAATACTTCGCATAACGGACTTCAAAGCTGTAGCGCCCCGTTTTGGTGAAGCTGCGGACGGCGAGGAAGTCTTCGGCATAGGGCGAGGCCGTGGCCGGATCAATGACGGCTTTATAGGTAAATTCGACATCGTCGGCGGTCAGTTCCACCCCGTCCTCCCACAGGATGCCGGGACGCAAGGTGAAGCGGAGCAGCTTGCCGCCCTCCAGCGCTTCGTAGGAAGAAGCAGCGTACGGCTCAAGCTGAAGATCCTTGTTATAGCGCAGAGGGGACACAAATATCTGGGAGCTGACCTCACGCGAGGCGCTGTCGGTCGCCAGGTAGCTGATAAGGTTGGAAGCTTCGCCAATGACGCCGAAAATGATGCGATCGCCGTGCGCTGGCTGCTCCCGGCCGGCCCGGGCCGCGGGAGAGAACACAGCGGCAACGACGAGCAGCGCGCAAAAAAAAATGACGCGGCGCGGGGCCGGACGCTTAATTTTGTAACAAATACGCATGGACTTATCATAACATGTTTCTTCTTGCTTGAAAATGTGGTACAGATGAGATATTCCGGTGGAGTTTTCAAGGAGCGCGTATGCCCAACGGTAACGACCACGCAGCCCGTACCCTGCTGCATTCCTTTGTAAACGAATCCATCCCCGACTACATCCGGGAACTTGCCAGGGAACTTCTTGCCATGGGGGTTCCCAAGCTGACCCTGCGCAAGGAAATGTCGGCCTGGTTTCTGGACGCCAGCATCCAGAGCGGCGACTTGCAGGTTTTCACTCCCCAGCTCTGCCTGCAACTCGAAGAACAGCATGTAACCCACATGTGCAACTGCTACGAGGCCTTCAGCGGCATCTGCCAACATGTGGCGGCGCTGGCGCTGCATGCCGCCGCCTCTTTTGACGCGGAAAACGGCGCCAGCGACGAGGCGACCGCCTTGCGCGCGGAATGGCGCCAAAGCTTCCGTTCCTTCTTCTCCATGGACATGGAGGCCGAGTCCGGCCGGCATTACCTTATCTTCCGCTTTCATCCCGAGCCGAGGCGGCTTTTGGTTTCCTTTTTCCGGGGCAGGCAGAACAAGTCCGGGCTTTCCACGGTACATGGCGAAATCACTCTGGAACACTTCATCAAAAACCCGGAATGGTGCGATCTCTCACCCCAACTGCCCGCCGTGGCCCGCCAGATAGGCCAGCACCTGGATTATTACGGACACCGCATAGAAATCCCAGAAGGCCTTGTTTCCTGGTTCTTCTGGGCTGTGCGCAAAGAATATTACCTGCTGTGGGAAGAGACGGAATTTCCCTGCCATATCGAGGCAACGCCCTTCATCCTCAAGCTCAAGCCCATGCTGGATGATGACGGCTTCAGCTTTGACGTGCTGCTCCAGCGGGAAGGCAAAACGCCTTTTTCCATTATGGACGAAAGCGAAGAAGTCACCTTTCACGGGCAGATGCCTTTGTGGGTATGCCACAAGCACAACTTCTATCCGGTTCAGACAGGCCTTGCCCCCGAACTGATCCATGAGCTGGTCTACAACCGGCCTGTCGTGCCCCAGCAGGAAATCCACGAATTCCTCGACAGGGTCTGGACGCGCATGCCCACGTCCGAATTGTACGAACCGGGCCATTTTTTGCAAATTATGGCGCCCATCTTCCAACCCGCCACGTTCAATCCCAAGCTCTTTCTGGATGAAGAGGGAAGCCTTTTGACGCTGGAAATCGACAATATTTATGAAACCATGCACGGCGAATTCACCCTGCCCGGCCCGAACCCCGACTTCCAGACCGGCAGTTACGCTTACGGCGGCACAAGTTATCTGGTGCGGCGCAACCAGGAAGAAGAGGCCGCGCTCATTGCCCTGCTCACGGAAATGCGCTTCCAGCACCGCAGCAACAAGCTCTGGTTTTTGGAGCCGGAGGAAGCCATCGCCTTTCTGCTTGACGCCTATCCCGGCCTGGTCGAAAACTACCGGGTTTACGGGGAGCGGGCGCTTTCCCACTACAAGGTGCGCACCGCCCAGTCCGTCATCACGGCCAAGGTGGAAAGCAACGAAAAAGACAAGTGGTTCTCGCTGGACATCAACATCGAATATGACGGCCAGTCCGTGCCCCTGGAAAAAATCTGGAAGGCCTGGACGCGGGGCAAACGTTATGTGCAGTTGAAGGACGGATCCTACACCAGCCTGCCGATGGAATGGCTCAGCAGCATCTCCCACAAGCTGCAAGCTCTCGGTCTTGATACGCAAAAGCCGCCGCAGAACAAGTTCAAGCAGTTCGAAGCGCCCGTGCTGGACAGCATCCTTGAAGATCTGCCCAATACCCAGACGGACTCCTTTTGGAACACCTTGCGCGAAAAAATCCGCTCCTTCAAAGAGGTGCGGCCCATCGCTCCGCCGGGAGGACTTGTCGCCTCCCTGCGCCCCTATCAGCAACAGGGCTTGTCATACCTGAACTTTCTCTCCGAATACGGCTTCGGGGGCATCCTCGCCGATGAGATGGGGCTCGGCAAGACCCTGCAAACCCTTGCCTTCGTGCAGTACATGGTGGAACGGAAATACGAAGGGGCCAACCTGGTCGTGGTGCCCACGTCCGTGTTGCCCAACTGGGACCGGGAAGCGCAAAGATTCGTGCCGGGCCTGAAGCGCCTGATCATTTACGGCACACGGCGCGAAAACATGTTCAAGCAGATCCAGAACGCCGAACTCATCGTCACCACCTATGCCCTGCTCCGGCGCGATCTGGAGGAACTGGAAAAATACGAATTCAACACCATCGTCCTGGACGAAGCCCAGAACATAAAGAACCCGAACACCATCACAGCCCGTTCCGTGCGCCGCATCAAGGCGCGCATGCGCCTGTGCCTGTCCGGCACGCCGATTGAAAACAACCTTTTTGAACTCTGGTCGCTTTTCGAGTTTCTCATGCCGGGCTCCCTCGGCTCGCAGAACGCCTTCCAGCGCGGCATCGTCAAGCCCATCCGCGACGGCGACGCCGAAACCCTGGAATACCTGCGCAGCCGGGTGCGCCCCTTCATTCTGCGCCGCACCAAGGCCGAAGTGGCCCGGGATCTGCCGCCCAAGGTGGAAAGCGTCACCTATTGCGCCCTTGAAGACGAACAGGCCGAACTCTACGCGGCATTGGCCAAAAAGCTGCGCGCCCAGGTGCTGGCCGACGTGGACGAAAAAGGCATGGCCAAAAGCCAGATGTCCATTCTCGACGCGCTGCTCAAGCTGCGCCAGATTTGTTGCCATCCGCGCCTGCTCAAGATCGAAATGCCCGGCTTTTCCAGCAACCTGCCCTCCGGCAAGTTCGAGGCCTTCACCAGCATGGCCATGGACATCGTCGAGGGGGGGCACAAGGTGCTGGTCTTCTCGCAGTTCGTCCAGATGCTGCACATCATCCGCCAATGGCTCGCGGCCAGCGCCATTCCCTTCTGCTATCTCGACGGCGCCAGCAAGGAACGCTTCGAACAGGTAGACAACTTCAACAACAGCCCCAACATTCCCATCTTCCTGATTTCCCTGAAGGCCGGGGGCACCGGCCTCAACCTGACCTCGGCCGACTACGTCATCCACTACGACCCGTGGTGGAACCCGGCCGTGGAAAGCCAGGCCACCGACCGCACCCACCGCATCGGGCAGACGCGGCAGGTGTTCTCGTACAAGCTGATCTGCCAGAACACCGTTGAGGAAAAGATCCTCAAACTGCAGGAAAGCAAGCGCGGCATGGCCGAGGCGGTCATCCCCGGCAAGGACAGTTGGAAATCCCTGACCAGGGAAGACTTGGAAATGCTGTTTGATGTATAGGCAATAAGGACGTCACATGCTCAGCGCTCCGCTACGACTCGGCGTGGTGTTTTTTCCGGCCTTTGACTGGGCTATTTCGCCCACGCACCCGGAACGGGAGGAGCGGCTGCTCTATACCCAGGATCAACTGCGCGAGGAAGGGCTCTTCGACATTCCCGGCGTGACCGAATACAGGCCGGAACTGGCCGCCCATGAAGACGTCGACCGGGTCCACTTTTGCCTGCCGGACACTCCCGGCGTGGCCAGCGCCTCGCATCTGGCCTCAGCGGGCGGCGCGATCCGCGCCGGGCGGCTGGTCATGGACAAGCAGGAAGACAGGGCCTTCGCCCTGGTGCGCCCGCCGGGACACCACGCCATGCGCGTCACGCACGGCAATCGCGGCTTTTGTAACGTCAACGTCGAGGCGGTGATGATCGAAGACCTGCGATCCCGCTACGGCCCGCTGCGCGTGGCCGTCGTGGATACCGACTGCCACCACGGCGACGGTTCGCAGGATATTTTCTGGAACGATCCGGATACGCTCTTCATCTCCCTGCACCAGGACGGGCGCACGCTCTACCCCGGTTCGGGCTTTTTGCACGAATCCGGCGGTCCGGCGGCCCTGGGCCGCACCATCAACTTCCCCCTGCCGCCGGAAACCGGGGACGAAGGCTACCTGTACGTCATCGAAAACGGCGTGCTGCCCCTGCTCGAAGCCTTCAAGCCCGACCTCATCGTCAATTCCGCCGGGCAGGACAACCACTTTACCGACCCGCTCGCCAACATGCGCCTGTCCGCCCAGGGCTATGCCGAACTGAACCGCCGCCTCTCCCCGCACATCGCGGTGCTGGAAGGCGGCTACGCCATACGGGGCGCGCTGCCCTACACCAACCTCGCCATCTGCCTTGCCCTGGCGGGCCTGCCCTTTGACGACATCCGCGAGCCAGACTGGACGCCGGACAGCGCCCGCCAGAATCCGCGCATCCGTGACACCCTCAAAAAACTCTGCGACGACGCGAACACGCTCTTCCGCAACCCGCCCGCGCGGCCCACGGAAGGACAGGAAGAGGGCGGCTTCTGGGTGCGGCGCAAGGATATTTTTTACGACACCGACATGCTGCACGAAAAGCAGCGGGAAGCCTTCCGCCTGTGCCCGCACTGCCCCGGCTTCGGGCTGTACGAAAGCGCCAGCACCCGCACGCCGCTTTCGCTGTGCGTGCATGTTCCGCGCGCGGCATGCGCAACATGCCGGGAACAGGCGCAAGGATACGCCGCGGCGGGCCGGAAGGCCGGAAAATATTATGCCGTGTTGCTGAACGATCAGGCCGGGGGCTAATTCATGGCCACCTTGATCGTATCGCCGGGGCGCAACGCGCAGGACGCGTCCATCTTGTTGATGCGCATCAAATCATGCGGGGGCAGATTGAGCCTGCGGGCAATGGACCACATGGTGTCGCCCGGCTGTACGCGGTAGGTTCCGGCCTTGCCCGCGCCCTTGGCAGCCGCTGCCGCCACTGCCTTGGGCGCCGCTTGATCCGCCTTGTTGCCGTCGCTCTTGTCCGCCTGTCCGGGAGGGGCTTGCGGCTTCGCAGTCGCCGCCACCAAAGACGCGCCGTTTGCAGCGCCGGGAATGCGCACCGTCTGCCCGGTCCGAAGATGCTGGGGCGAAGCAAGCTGGTTGGCGCGCAGCACGCTGTCCACATCCGTACCGTGATTGCGGGCAATGGAATACACCGTATCGCCGGCTTTCGCCACGTAGACGGCTTGCGCTTTCACGGCCGGCTTTGCCTCTGCTTTCGTCGCGGGCGCGGGCGCGCTGTTCGTTGCCTGCGCCCCCTTTGTTGCTTGCGCCCCCTTTGAGGATGCGAGGGCCGGGGATGCCTTGCTGTGCTTCTCGTTCGCCTGGGCCACTGTGGCCGCCGGGGCAGCCTGGGCAAACTGGGTAAGCTGTGCCGCCCCTGGGCTTGCGCCGCCGGGAATCCGCAGGGTCACCCCGGCTTTCAGCGCTTTGTCGTCGTTGACCCTTTTCAGCACGCCGACGGGTACGCCGCTGTTCGCGCTGATGCGCTGCCAACTGTCGCGTTTCGCCACCGTGTAGGTTTTCCAGCCGCCGGCGCGCCGCGCGCGCCCATCGTCAAGGCCGGCTAGAGCCTTGGCCCGAGCATATTCCGGGACATACAGGGCGCTGCCGCGGTCCACCGGACTCACATGGCGCTTAAAGGCCGGGTTGTACGCGGAGAACTCCGTCCAGTCCATGCCTGCCGCCTGCGCCACGGCGATAAGATCCGTGCCGGGCCGGGCTTCCAGCTTCGCAAGGGTGGTGGCCGCCCTGGGGTCAGGCGGGGTAAAACCCAGCTTCTCCAGGTTGCGCATCATCTTGCATACAGCCAGAAAACGCGGGACGTACTGCTTGGTTTCATCCCGCAACTGCGCCCGTTCATCCAGCATGCCGTTTTTTCGGACAAGCTCGAAAAAGCTCTTTGCTCCGGTTCCATCCAGGGCGCGGCCGATTTTGCCTTCCCCGGCGTTATAGGCCGCGACGGCCAGATGCCAGTCTTTGAAGTCGCCATAGAGTTTCGCCAGGTACGTTGCGGCAGCATGCGTCGCTTTAAAGGTGTCGTGGCGTTCGTCCATCCACCAGTCCTGCGCCAGGCCATAACTGCGGCCCGTAAAAGGCATGAACTGCCAGGTTCCGGCAGCGCCTGCGCGGGATACGACAACGGGATTGTAGCCGCTTTCGATAAAGGCGATGTAGGCGAGGTCCTCCGGCAGGCCGCGCTCTCTGAACGCCTGCCGCACATAGGGCAAATAGACCTCCGCCCGGCGCAGAAAACGCTCGAAGGTCGGCCGGGCCTTGTGCAGAAAATACCTGTACTGGACGGCAATAGCGTCCATGGCCTCGCGGGACAGCTTGCCGTCCAGTTCGCCCGTGGAATTGAGAATCTCAAGTTCCACGGAGGAAAGCTGGATGCCGTCATCCTGGGGAACGTACTGGAACATCTCGTCAGAAGCCACGCCCGTATTGAGATCGCCCACCGTGGCGTTACGTGAGCTGCAAGCGCTCGCCAGCACTGCGTAACTGAAAACCAAGACCCACAAGAAACGTACAGCACCAACGCGGATACTCCGCGGCTCCCTGATATGCCACATACTTGCTCCCTGTCGTACAAGCGTTGCTTGCGGCTCCTGAGGCTCGCAATACCTAGCTCTTCGGACAAAAACGCAAAAGCCTTAGAGCAGCGGGGAGGGAATGTGCTACCTATACATGGAAGCGCGCTTTCTTTCTTTTTTCTTCACGGCCGCCGGGGTCGCCCTGGCAATCTGCACCGCGGCCGGGCTCACGCCGCCGCCG
>Ga0082212_10007802_pt1 | contig 14071 bp, 15 predicted proteins | sample TergutNt197P3_FD_71548 | JGI IMG/M metagenome (GOLD analysis project Ga0082212, IMG submission 71548) | Neocapritermes taracua P3 segment gut microbial communities from Petit-Saut dam, French Guiana - Nt197 P3 | ecosystem: Host-associated > Arthropoda: Insects > Digestive system > Gut ... | reverse complement strand
CAAGCTGATTAAACGAACGTATGTATTACCGTGGAGTCAGTTTCTTTTTGCGGAAGGCGACGCTGACGAAATCCGCATGACATTCAGTACGCACGACGTTGTAATCTCCGGCGGGAAACTCGACAAGTTGCTTTCAGATATCGCCGCCCAGCGCGTAACCCTTCTTAGAGAGCCTGTCAGAGCCGAATCATTCGCAACATTTTCAGAGCCACATATTACAGAGATTTTCGTTAAAAACGTGGAGTAACGTGCAAGCATAAGTACGTAACAAAGTCAAGTGAAAATACAGATACCATCCCTAAGCCATCGGCTTAGATTTCGCGGAACTCGCGTTTGGTGCGTACTTGGTGCGCGTCTGGTGCGTACTTGGTGCGTGTCTGGTGCGTATTCCACAAAAGCGTTCATCTGTTATTTTACGGAGAAAAATGTATGGACGAAAAAGACAAAGCAATTCTCGCCGGTTTCACCGGAAAGAAAAAACGTTCCCAACTCACACCGCATCGTGATCTGATTCACAAATTACATCAGCGCGGATGCACATTTAGGAACATCGCCCGCATCCTGTCCGAAAATTTCAGTCTGACGGTAGCGCACAGTACAGTTTTACGTTTTATCGCGCGTATGGAACAAGAGGAATCAAAATCCCAAATGAAAAAACCGCGAAAAGAAAAGCCGGTTCAGGTAACACAGACAGAGCCCAAAAAAACCGCACCAAATAAGATCATGCCGCTGTCCGATGAAGTACGGCAAAGAATCGCGATGCTAAAACAGAGGCAGGCGCACCCGGAACCAGATATCAAGAGTTTCGATTACGACCCCGACCAACCGCTCCACCTTGTACCGAAAATTGAGCAAACCTGAAACGAGCTCGTTCTATTTTATTCATAAAAATAATTGACATTCCGTGAAATTCCAGAGAAAATTTTTCTTCGCGTGTAGTGGAGAAGACGATCGGGCAATGTCAACCTAAAGGTTGCGAAAAAGTGCATTTGGAGAAGGCTTTTTTCGTCGCGCATGGGTGTAACTATTTATTGTCCCCATTAGGGACAATAAATAGTTACATATAGTGCCAAAAACAAGAAGACTGTAATTTCAAGGGTAGGAAGTAGCGATTGGGAAAATGCTACGGTAACTGTCAAATGAAGCCACCTGCCAAAGTAAGGTGGAGCATTCACTGAACAATAATAAAAACAGAAGGCAAAAAATGAAACTAATTGATATATCGCATACACTTAGTAATGAATCTCCAGTTTATCCGGGGACTACTGAGATATCAATAACAAAAAATAAAACACTTGAAAATGATTATTATAATGCTTATGTGATGATTTCCGGTTTTCATGTAGGAACGCATATTGATATCCCTATGCATTTAACAGAAGACGAGAAAATGGTGAAGGATTTCCCTCTTGATGATTTTATTGGCAAAGGGATATTGTTAGATGTTAGAGGTGAAAACTCGATTGTCATGAAAACTTCTTATGAAGATACGGTTGTTAATGATAGCATTGTTTTATTATACACAGGATTTGACCAACATTATTATGAAGATAGATATTTTAAACAACATCCAACGGTCGACAGTAAATTAACAGATTTTTTAATATCAAAAAAAATCAAAATGTTAGGGATGGATATGCCAGCACCTGATTTTCCGCCTTTTCCTTGCCATAAAGCGTTGTTTTCAAATGGCATTTACGTTATCGAAAATCTTACAAATTTGCAGAATTTATTAGAAATAGATAATTTTGAAGTAATTGCTTTTCCTTTAAAAATTTCTGCAGAAGCAAGCTTTGCACGAGTTGTATGTAGATTAACTTGCTAACTTAGTACAATGAAAATAATGCTCGAAATAACAGAAGCATATTTGCACTAACAATTTTATTTCATTATGCCTTTGGTACATTTGTGTACTACATGTGAGGTTACGATGTTTATTTATATCCAAAGCTACACGTTTTAAAATGGTTTTAGTAACGTGATAACAATACTAATCAATGTGTTTTTTTTAATCCCAATCTTTCTCCTGTTTAATTTTATTATTTCTCGAAAAAGAATTCTAAAAAAAATTGAAAAAGGGAATCCTGAATATAACCCTGATGTTTTAGTTGTGATTCCATTTAAAGGTATCGATTATAATATCCACAAAACAATAGAATATTTAAAAAATCAAGATTATTCAGGTACATATTCAGTTTCATTGGTTACATCTGATAAAGACTGTGATTATATTGATAGTATAAAAGACAGTATTTTTAATTGCTCATCAATAAAACTTTTACAAATAGATTATGATCCGTTAATAAATATTCGTGGTGACAAGGTAAATAATATTATAAATGCCATAGATACAGCACCTTCAAGTACACAAGTTTTTCTGTTTCTTGATTCCGATATGATTCCTCATACATCTTGGATTAGCTGTATGATTAAACTCTTACAATTTAAAGAATACGGTTTGGTTTCCGGTTCGGCTTGGGTAGAGGATCAAAGCAATTCTTCAATGAGCCTTGCTACGCGTTTTTGGGACTTTTTGGCAACGCTTATGGTGTGTTTCGATTTCACATCTTTTGCTAGAGGTCTTTCGTTCGGGATATTAAAGAAAACATTCGACGAAATAAACGTGAGAAGTGTCTGGGATTCGGCAACTGATGACAATTTCACTATTACGAAACTTGTTCTTTCAAAGCATTTAAAAATAGCTTATTCTCCTTATTGTATAATAAGTGAATGTTTTAACTTGAAAGGATTTGAATGGGTAAAATGGGTTAAACGACAAGCAGCACATACTATCACATTTCATAAAAAATTATGGGCTTTTGGTTTTTTTCTTGTTACACTACCTCGTTTTCTTGGAGCGTTAGGTTTTACTTTAAGTGTTATATTTTTCTTTCTTCCATACACAAATTTATTTACAGCATTTATGGCATGGCCACTTATACATTTTTTTACAGCTTATTTGATTACAATTATAATTTCCAATGACGCGAAAAATATTAATCCATCGCACAAAGTAATTTTAAAAACAACACTTGCATCTTTTTTAACTACTTTCCACTGTATGGGAAGCATTATGGCAATTATTAACCGTCGTACACTTTGGCGCGGTATCATACATTATGATAATCGCAAACATTAAATCTTTAAAACAAATAAACTACCACTGTTTATTTATACAACAATAGAGGAGTTGTAAAGATGTCAAATGAATTGTATTTATCAAGAGTGAAAGAGCTTCTAGCGGATTGTCTTGATATTGAAGACAAGGATGAATTAACAGGACAAACTAGATTTTTTGCAGAGTACGAGGTTGAATCAACTGAAATCTTAGAACTAACTTTTTGCTTAGAGCGAGAGTACGATATTACGATCGGTGAAGGTGAGTTTTGGAGTTGTGTTAGCATGATAGCAAACAACGGTATGTTTGATGATAATGGTTTTTCTGAAGAAGGAAGAGAAATCGTGCATAAATATTTTGATATTCCAGATTCAACATTGAATAGAATGAAAAGTCCATTTGATATTTATAACCAAATAACAATAAATGATTTGGTTCTTTTTATTGCCAAAAAACTTCAATAGTCGAATAGCAGTTTAAAAGGACGGAGTTGTATGATAGATAATTCGTTGTTAGATAAAGTAATAATTATCACAGGCGGAAGCAAAGGAATTGGGAAAAGTTTAGTAGAATTTTTTTGTTCCGAAGGCTGCAGGGTGTATTTTACTTATCTAAATAGCGCAAAAAACACACATGACTTGTGCGCTATATTAAAAAAGAAAAGAAAAAATGTATTTTCTATGCAAGTTGATAATCGTGAGCGTGAACAAATCGAAAAATTTGTATCGTCTGTAATAGAAATAGAGGGGCAGATTGATGTATTAATAAATAATGCGGGCGTAATTCCACGAGGTCTTATTTTTGATACGCCCATGGAAACATGGCAAAAATGCATAGAAACGAATATGTACGGTGTTATCCATTACAGTAAAGCAGTATTAAAAAGCATGGTGTTAAAGAAAAGAGGTGTAATACTGAATATATCATCAATTTCTGCACAGCGTCCAGTGATAGGACAAGCAGCCTATAGTGCCTCTAAAGCTGCAATAGAATCTTTAACAAAAGCGTTTGCTCTTGAATATGGAAAATTTAATATTCGCATAAATACTATCGCCCCTGGCTTGATAGAAACCGGTAATGTAAAAACCATAACACAAGCGATAAAGGACAGTAACTTGGAGAAAACACCGCTTAAAAGTCTTGCGACCGTAGGTGATATTTGTAGCGCCGCGTATTTTCTCGCCAGCGATATGGCAAAAAGCATAACAGGAATACAACTCGTTATATCCGGTGGAAGACACTTAAATTAATTTTATAAAAAATTGATTATGACGCGAAATGTTGCAATAACATCAGTTGGTTGTATAACAACATTGGGGAATAATGTATCTGATATATGGCGCTCTTTATTAATGGATTGTTCCGGGATTGATGCTATAACTAGTTTTAATGCAGAGGCTTATACGTGCAATCTTGGTGCTGAAGTAAAGAAATTCAATAAAAGGAGTTTACCTATTAACGGAAAAAACATGTTGAATACAGTCAATGTGTTAGAATTAAAAGCTATCGTTGAAATTATTGATAATATTGGTGAAGATTCAAAATTAGATAATGAAAAAGGTGCAATTTTTCTAGGTAATCAAATTATTCATACTGATACTGAAACTATACAGGTAACTGTTAATGTTTGTAAAAGTAATGGAGATTTACAGTTTTCTATGTTAGGCGATAAACAAAAGTCAATACCTCCATTAAGCGGCGTTAAACTACTTCCAACCGTCCCATCACATTTTATTGCTAAAGTTTTTAATATTCATGGTGAAGGTTGCATACAGTATAACTCTGAAACATCTGGTATTATGAATCTTGTTCTTGCTGCAGAACAGATTTTGCATAACAATTTAGATTATGCTATCGTATGTTCTGCATTTTCTCCATTTAATCCATATGAATTTATGCTATTGTGTCGGTTGGGTATGATGAAAAAAGATAATCCTAGACTCAATCAGTATCAATATTTAGATTCATTTAATAAACAATCTGGTGGAACAATTTATGGTGAGGGAGCAGCTGCTGTTTTAATTGAAAGTGAAGAATCGGCCGATAAAATGGGAAGAAAAATCCTAGGATATATCAAAGGTGGTGATGTATCAATTTATCCAGGCGAAACATACATGGATATAACTGCAGATGGATTTTGCAGAAGTATAAGAAATTCTCTTGATAAAGCAAGCTACAATACTTCAGAGATTGATACAGTCTTTACTAATGCTTGTGCGTACCAGCCATGGGATCTAAGCGAATGGAAAGCGATAACAAAAACTTGGAATTTGGAAAAAACAAGAATTATTAATATAAAAAGAAATTTAGGTTTTAGTGGTTGCGCATCAGGATTAATTGATTGTGTAATAGCAACAAAATCCTTGCAATCATCAGAATTATTACCAAGTGTAAATAAATGTCCAAACATCAGTAGAGTAAAAAAGATAATGATTCAAAGTGGAGGGCTCGGAGGAAATCATTCAAGTATAATCATAGGTAATAATGATGAAAAATAATGTAGTTATTACAGCAGTTAGTGCTATAACGCCACTTGGAAACGATCTAAACATTATACAGAACTGCTTAAAAAGTGGACAAAGTGGTATTAGACATATTACACGGTATGATATGAGCGGTTTTCCTGTCAGACATGGCGGTGAATGCGATTTAAGTTTACTTGAATCATTTAAGTATCCATTTAGCGGCAATATTCAATTTAAATTATTTTTCTATACCATCAGCAACTTGATCAATCAAATGAATGGTGAATATTTACCTCGTCAAACGGGTATTTTTGTTGGTCTTGATCCTAATTTAGCTTGTATAAATGATTTTAATCATTTATACAAATGTTATGATTTATTAAATAATGAGCAAAGACTATTTGACTGGAATAATCTTAATCAAAAAGAAATTTTTAATGCAGATCCATCATTGCTTTTTTATTATGCTGCCAAAATGTTTAATATAAACGGGCCTTGTATTGGTAACTTAGGAACCTGTTCAGCATCTACTCAATCGATAGGTACGGCATATACGATGATAAAAAACGGACAGATTCAGAAAGCGATAGCTGGAGGCGTATCATCAAAAGTTGATCCGATATCAATTACTAGGTTAAGTAGGTTAGATGCACTTGAAACTACTAAAGACGATATCTCTGAAAACTGCCGGCCCTTTGACAAAAATAGAAATGGATTCACAATATCAGAAGGTGCTGTACTTTTTGCTTTGGAATCCGAGGAATCTGCTAAAAAAAGAAATGCTAAAATATTTGCGGAAATAAAGGGATATGGTTCTGCATTAGATGGTTTTTCAATTACTGCCCCTCATGAAGAGGCATTGGGGATGACCTTATCTATGAATCGTGCTCTTAATGATGCTGGAATTGATTCACGAAGCATAGACTATTTAAACGCACATGGGACAGCAACATTGAAAAATGATCTGTTTGAAACGATGGCAATAAAAAATGTTTTTGCCCAAAACGATGTTTTATCAATTAGTTCTACAAAATCAATGCATGGTCATCTTATGACAGCGGCAGGTGCAATGGAAGCGTTAGTATGTATTTTGGCTATGTCAGAAAATTACATACCGCCAACCATAAATTACCGAACTCCCGATCCTTTGTGCGATCTCGATTATACCCCAAATGTTATGAAGAAAAAAAATATTAATTGTTGCATGTCAAATTCATTTGGTCTGGGTGGTCAAAATGCGACATTAATATTTAGTAAATATGAAAAAGAAAGGACTTGGTAAAATGGAAAAGCTGATTTACAACGAGTTTCAATTAGTTGGAGTTGATTACATTGATGCCGAAAAGGTAGACACTTATAATTCAGATATGTCTTTTCGTGAGGTAAAACACGAGCATGAATTGATTTTTAATCATCTTAAACTTAGCAAAAATTCTTCGTTGCTTGATATAGGTGCAGGAACTGGATTATTTGCGATAGAAGCTGCTAAAATATGCCAAAAAGTAATTGCAATAGACATATCTGAAGTTATGCTTGAACAAGCGCGTAAATTTGCCAAAAGTGAAAATCTTAAAAATATTTCTTTCATCAAAGGGGGGTTTTTAAGTTTCGACTATAAGGGACCTTTACTAAACCATGTTACATCTTTTTTAGCATTGCATCATCTTCCAGATTTTTGGAAACAAATTGCTTTGTTAAAAATAAACAAGATGTTAAAGTTAGATGGAAACTTTTTTCTTGGCGACCAAGTGTATTCATTTAAAGCTGACGAATATGAAAAAAAGTTATCAGAGTGGGTTAATATAAATTGGGAACGCACACATAATTCATCATTTGTTAATGATGTAAAGATGTCGATAACGCAAGAGTTTTCTACTTTTTCTTGGGCGTTGGAAAAAATGCTAGCGGTTGCTGGTTTTAATTTTGAAATTGTTGATAATGATTCGGAGTTTTTTTCATATTATTTATGTAAAAAAGTGAAAGATGTTTTAATATGAGAATTCTTTTAGTGCAACCGCCTGTATCAGGCATAACAGCTAAAAATCGCATTGTAGAGCCACTCGCATTAGAAATTCTTGCGTCAACGATTTTACATACGCATGAAGTAAAGATAGTTGATTTACGCATTGAGGAAAATTTTAAGGATATGCTATATGTTTTTAAACCTAACGTTATTGGCTTTACATGTTATATTTCACAAAAAAAGTATGTACTTAAAATGGCATTAATTGCAAAACAATACAACCCTGCCATAATAAATATAGTTGGCGGAGTACACGCTACTTATGAACCAGAAGATTTTAATGATAGCAATATAGATTATATTATCCAAGGAGACGGCGAAATAAGTTTTCCTTCTGCAATTTCAATGATTGAAAATAAATTTGATAAAGAGAAAAGACTTATACCAGGCTTAGTATGTGTTGAAAATGGATGCCTTGTATATGGTACTTCAAAAGAAATATTGAATGATTTGTCTCTTAGCCCTGCACCCGCTAGACATTTGACAAAACGATATCATTCATTCTATAAATACTTAGATTGGAATAATGTTGCTTCAATTTCATCGTCACGAGGATGTAAGAATAGATGTGAATTTTGTAGCATTTGGAAACAAAGAAGAGGCAATGTGGCACATTTTCCAATACAAAATATAATAAACCAATTGCTTTGTATAGAGCAAAATAATATTTATTTTTGTGACGCTAATTCTTTTCAAGATATAGAGTACATGAAATATTTGGCAGAAGAAATACATAATTATAATATAAAAAAAAATTATATGATGTATATAAATTCAAATACTGTTGTAGATGAAATTGACTTAATAAAAAAATGGTATACTCTTGGTTTAAAACGAGTTTTTGTTGGATTTGAATTCATAAACAATGTTAAATTATATCAATACAAAAAATTCAACAATGAGCGTATTAACGACTTATCGATTAAAATATTGCATGATATTGGTATAGAAATCGTATCAAGCTTCATTATTGACTTGGATTCTACCGAGAAAGACTATAACATGTTACGTGATTGGGTAGAGAAACACGATCTCACTATACCAGTTTTTAATGTTTTAACACCACTTCCTGGTTCAACATTATATAACGAAAATAGAGAATTACTCAGGAAACTACCGGATAATTATTTTGATTTTGAGCATGCTGTTTTACCTACAAAACTACCGCTAAAAAAATATTATAAATTATTAGCAGATCTATATAGGCATGTATACGCAAGTAAATTATCAAGCGAGTTAATCCATAAACTAGGATATTCAGAAAAAACGTTATTAAAACGAAAAAAAATAGGTGATATACTTGCGCTGAATATAGAAATGATAGCAAGAGAACACCTTAATTCTGATTATTATGTACAAGAAAATTAAAATATGCGTACAAGGTTATTAAATAATCTAACTAACTATCTGAATAATATCGCGATACAAACAAAAAGTTCTAAAACAACATATAAAGATTTATTAGATAGAGCATTAGGTTGGATTGTAAAATTAGGTGCTATTGGCATTAATTCCTCATCATATGTTGCACTAAATATTAATGATAAAGAGAAATTCATAGAACTTTTCCTTGCTTTATGGGAAATAGGTGCTCTAACTATAACACTAGACAAGCAATCCTTTAAAAAAGATGGAAAAGATTTAATCTTGCAATCAAACGTACAATATTTGTTAACAGACAGTAAACTATTTGAACAATTTGGTTTTTCATATTACAGCACGGTTGTAAATGATTATGTATATTTTGTTAAAATTGATGAATTAAAAGTAAACAAAAGACGTGAAAACCTTTTATGCTATAATGATCATGTTATGCTTTTTACATCTGGAACAAACGGAAAAAAGAAAGGTGTAGTAATTGCTCATGATTCAATGTTAAATAATGCATTAAAAGTTGCAAAATATACAAATATATCTCAAATTGATAAAACATTATTAACTCTTCCAGTTACGTATTGTTATGCAATATCGCAAATGCTCGCTCATTTTTCAGTTGGTGCTTGCGTGTTCTTACTTTCGATAAAAACACCAAATGAAGCAATAAACATTATGAATTTATATGATGGTATAACGAACTATGCAGCGACACCATATTTTTATGAGTCTTTAGCTAATAAAATGAAAACAAACAATATAGTTCTCCCAAATTGCTTTCGTTTTTTTATGAATGCCGGTGGCTATTTATCTCATCTAATTATTCAAAAAGTTATTGAAAAATTTCCTAATATACTTTTTTTTAACAATTATGGTCAAACTGAGGCAGGACCAAGAATAAGCTATCAAAAAATTAACATCAACAACAAACTGTATCTTGGTGTAGGTAAGCCACTTGATGGTGTAGATATAATTATATGTAACGAATATTTTGAAAAGATATCAATAGGCGAAATAGGCGAAATATATTATTGCTCTGAAGACCAAATGGTTGGTTATTATGGTGAAGAGGAATTTGAAACTAGTAAGTACATTCCATCTGGCGATCTCGGCTATATAAATAAAAATGGTGCATTAATTATTGTTGGGCGAAAGGATTCTATGATAAAAATTAATGGTAAGAAGGTCTATAAAAATTATATAGAGGATGCTCTTATGCAATTGGAATGCGTAAAAAGCATAAAGTTGAAAAAAAAATCACATTTACAATTCGGTGAGTATTTTGATGCTCATGTAATCCGAGATAAATCCTTTTCTGAAAATGATGTAAAAAATATTATTATGGATTTTTGTAAAAAATATTTCGATGTTAACTCTAGACCTAAAACTATTATTATCAAAGATGAATGTATGTTATCAGACAACAATAAAATTTTTTTATAAAGGATTATATTATGTTTAACTACATGAAAAATTCGATAATACAAAAAATAATAGATGACGAAATTGAAGCACTATTTATTTGCAAACAAAGCGATGTGAACATTGCAATAGATACAGACATATATGTACCATCGTATCTAATTATTGAGAGCATATTCCAAACTGCTGGTCGTTTGGTCAGGGAATATAAGCAAAAACAATATGGTGGATACATTGTCCAAATAAAAGGTTTGTCATTCAGTAAACCGATTTATTGCAATACTCTTATAACGATAAAAGCTAAATATATTTCTTACAATAAAAAAAATGAATGTTCTTTTGTTTCAATAAGTGTTACACAAGGCAATATTCTCTTGGTTAATGGTGCTACTTTGATAATCAAACAAGACAGTTCGATAAAAGAAGAATTTCTAAACAATAGCATTTTTTTAACGAAAGGTTGAGTGTAAATGAATAATGATTCCCAAAAACGCAATGAGATAAAGTGTAGAGTATATTTTTCAGAGACAGATTCAGGAAATGTTGTTTACTTTTCAAACTATATGAAATATATGGAAATAGGATTTTGCGAATGGTTTAGGCAATATATTGTCCCTTTAAGCGAATTAAAAAAATTAAATAATATTTTTATGGCTGTAAAAAAATGTGATGGTAATTTCAAAAAGTCATTGAGATATGACGATGAATATATCATCTGTACTGAGTTGAGTAATATCAGAAATTATTCGATTTCTTTTACTGTGTATATTTATAAAGACCAACAGATATATTTTCAAGGTTCAATTACCCTAGTTGCTCTAAATTCTATAACGGGCAATCATATGCCATTGCCTGAAAATATTGTTACGAAAGTGAGGAAAATCTATGAGAATGTTATTGATTGATAAAGTTATAAGTGTAGGTGACGCCCACATTAACACACTTAAAAACGTAACCCTTAATGAAGACATATATGAGCATCACTTTAAAAATTATCCTATAATGCCAGCTGCATTTATTATTGAAGCTTCTATTCAGTCTGCCCGACTGTGGCTTTGGAAAATTAGCGATATGTCGGAAACATTTATGCCGTTAGATTTTCAAAAATTTACTTTCACTAAGAGTGTATTGCCTGGCGATACACTATCAATTAATATAAAATTAATGATAAACTCAATTAATAATGAAAGAAAACTTAAAGCAAACATATTTGCATTTTCCAATAACAAAACTGTATGTAAGGGAAAATTTTCAGGGATGATAGTGGATTTTTTACAAATTCATGAATATAAGCCAAGTAAGCAATTTTATGATTTTGTCATGCGAGAGGTGATGTAAAATAGATAAAATTAATATCAATAATAATAAATGGGTATAGAATTAATGTTTGAAGCTGGGTTAAACTATTTCACAGATAAAAATACTGAAGATGCATTATATCAACAGATCAATATAGCCAACTTTTTAACTATCGATAGAGATCTGAAAAGTTACGAATATGACGATTTATTTAACTTAATCTCATTTAAAAAAAGATCGCGTGTTATTCAATACCGTTTTTTTAAAGATGCTCAGAGAGCTATTTTATCTGAAATTATTATAAGGCTACTAATACATAAAGTGTTAAATATCCCAAATGATAAAATACATTTTAATGCAAATATATATGGCAAGCCTTTTCTTGAAAATTATGATGAATTTCATTTTAATATATCGCACACTGATCATTATGTGGTCTGTGTATTAGGTAAATCACCTGTTGGCATTGATATTGAGGCAATTTTACCTATAGATCTTAGAATTATGAACCGCTTTTTTTCTAATGAGGAAACCCAATTTGTTTTAGGTCATCCGAATAAAGAACGCCTCGTTGCTTTCTATAATATATGGACGATGAAAGAATCTTATGTGAAATATATTGGAAAAGGATTAAGCATCCCTTTTAATACTTTTAACATACAGAATAAGGCAGATGATATTATTCTTCATCGACTGCATTTTTTAGAAAATGTAATTTGCCATGTATGTACACAAAGTATAAAAAAACCAATTATAAATCAGTTATCTGTTAATTCGCTACTTCGAGATGTTTATTACGGATAGAATAGATAATCTACTTTAATAAACAAAATATCTAAAAAAGAAAGGATGGTTCTTTTGACGGTCTTCAGTAATGTCGATTCAGTCGCTGTTAACGACAAAAACTCATATAAAACGAAATATCCCGGTATCCCCATTGTTGATGTGCATGTTCATGCTTCAACCGTGGGGGATATAAACAACTATTTAAAGGTAAGCGATACAATAAAACAGAAATATGGTGCCAATCTTGTTTTCTTTGTTGGTTTATCCGAATACGACAACCCTATTGCTGAAATGAAAGCTGCTTCCAATAACCGGTTTATTTTTGCAGCAAGCGAAATGCATCCACACAAGGGGCTAATAAAAACCCCCGAGGAAATAGTGTCCGTGATGCAAGATAGATTTATAGGTCTGAAGTTTTGGTTTGGTGATCCTAGTCGTGTTATTGATGAAGGAGAAGCAGGTATAGATAAAATAGACGATCCACGATTAGATCATTTTTTCACAACCATGGAATGTAATAATGTATTGATGACTTCACTTCATATTGCTGATCCAAACGAACCATTCGGCGTTCGACAGAACTGGATGAAAGACCCGGTATACTATTGGGAGCAAATCAGAGCCTTTGAAAATATCGTGGCAAAATATCATAAACTTATCATAGTTGCCGCTCACATGGCATGGTGCATTTGTCAGGACGCACAAGTCGATTATCTGAGGTATATGCTTTCAAAATATCCCAATCTATATCTCGATACCTCGGCAATATACCAATATTTCCCACTTTTGAACCATGACAACCTCCGCGACTTTTTTATTGAATATCAGGACAGAATTCTTTATGGCTCCGATTTTGGCCGTTTCCAGGAAAGCGGCATCCAAAGTACAGCCGACAGATTTGCAGTTCACTTCGCAATCCATGAATCCGACCAAATGGTAGACGGAGGATTCATACAAGGTCAAGTAAAAGGTCTTAAGCTCCCGAAAGAAGTGCTGGAGAAAATTTATTACAAGAATGCTATGAAATTATATCCCAGTTTGAAAGAGGTAATGGGGATCAGATAAGTTTAAGGTTTACAAATAATATGGATTTCCCAGATAAAGTGAAACTTCAAATAGGAGTACATATTTGAAGGTGTACGATCGGCTTGACGGCGTCAGTATCGCTAACGGAGACCGATTTGCCGTTGATGACGGCGTTTCTCAGTGGTAGGTCGCAAAACTGAAAAGCGTTTATCAGCGGCGCCTAGAATAGACCTATCCGGGGTAATCAATCAGTTGGGTGTATATACCAGAAGGCAGAGAATGAACAAATAGTATGATTATGATGGACAAAAGAAAAAAATGGGTAAGGAGGTCAAAGATGTAATCATCCCGACACTAATTTTGCAACGCCCGTTGCAAAATTAGTGGAAGCGAATGGATAAAACAGAGACCGATCAAAAATGCTTCAAAATTGATACATTAGAGATGTATTTAGAGTCTGTCTATAAACTCTATATCGTTGATAAATAATAACATGTGGTAATATGGAGCGACATGGCAAGATTGCAGGCTGATTTGGGAGAATTGGGTAAATGTTTT
>Ga0082212_10007801_pt1 | contig 14072 bp, 14 predicted proteins | sample TergutNt197P3_FD_71548 | JGI IMG/M metagenome (GOLD analysis project Ga0082212, IMG submission 71548) | Neocapritermes taracua P3 segment gut microbial communities from Petit-Saut dam, French Guiana - Nt197 P3 | ecosystem: Host-associated > Arthropoda: Insects > Digestive system > Gut ... | reverse complement strand
TCAGCTGATAACTACACCTTCAACTACATTTCAGGAGTTCTAACTGTCAACAAAGCCACTCTCACCATCACGGCGGACGATAAGGTCAAGACTGTCGGCAAAGACAACCCTTCCCTTTCTTTCCAATACAGTGGCTTCCTGAATGGTGAAGACGAAAGCGTATTATCATCCAAACCTGTTGCTTCAACCGATGCAGACAAGGATTCCCCTGTCGGGTCATACTCCATCACCATATCTGGTGGCTCTGCAGATAACTACACCTTTGACTATATTTCGGGCACTTTGACTGTTAATTCAGCTTCCAGTTTGACCATTTGGCTGCTAATTAGTGGTATATGCTTACTCGTTTTAGTTATCACGGCAACACTATTAGTTGTGAGGCGCCACAAGTAATCCGCCATAAAATAAACATCTTGTGTGTTCACTTCATGACGAAAACAAGCAAGCGCTTCATTTGATTTTCGTTAGAGCATAGGCTATACTCTTTTCCAATTTTCAAAAATTGAGCCTAAGGAGCAATATTGTTACAGGATTTCAGCTATATTGCCCTCTTTCTCCTAATAAGTATAGCCTTTGCAGCATTCATGCTCGTTTTGCCGCTTGTGTTGCGCAAACTCGGGATTATCCCGCACAAGCCATCGGCGGTAAAGTCGTCCACAGTGGAATGCGGGCTTGAAACCACTGGTCGCAGTTGGGTTCAGTTTAACTCACGATACTACCTTTTTGCGTTGGTGGCAGTGGCACTGGATGTAATGCTGATATTCATTCTTCCGTGGGCTGCCGGCTTGCAGGTCGCGGATTGGCGATTTTTCCTTGGCGGAGCCATCTTCGTGGGAATCATACTCATAGCCTACATTTATGCTTGGCGTAAAGGCGCACTGCGATGGAAATAGAACCCTTTACGGCCGCTGAAATTGAACGCCGCGAAAGCGACGGCATTGAGGCGTTGCGTGCCGCATCCCAGCATCCAATTCCGGACCCAGACTCATGGCTGGATGAAGAGATTAAACGCAACGTGATGTTTACCACGGTGGATGCTGCGCTCAACTGGGCGCGCAAAACCTCGCTGTGGCCCGTGACCGCTTTCACCGCCTGCTGCACTTTTGAGTTTATCGGGGCATCCTCAGCACGTTTTGATATCGCCCGTTTCGGCATGGAGGTATTGCGCGCGTCACCGCGGCAGGCAGATCTGCTGGTATGTGCCGGAACACTCACATGGAAAATGGCACCTCAAATCAAACGCCTTTATGACCAGATGGCCGAGCCAAAATGGGCCATCGCCATGGGTGCCTGCGCCATCTCCGGCGGCATTTTCTGCGACTCTTACTCCGTTGTCCCCGGATACAACCATATTGTGCCCATAGATGTCTATATCCCGGGATGTCCTCCGCGCCCGGAAACGCTGCTGGCCGGCATTGAAGCGTTGCGTCGCAAAATTGCAAAGGAAAGCATTCGCAAGCCCAAATAGTTATGACTACCTCTGTAGATTACAACGACTTAGCCTCACAACTGCAAGGGCAGTTCGGTCAGGGTTTCACACCTGCCGAGGATTATGTAGAGGTGCCCTGCGCCTTTATTGCAAAAGCGGCTGAGTATATGAAAAATACGCTCGGGTTTGATTATCTTGGCATGGTTACAGCGGCTGACTATGCGGACCATTTTGAGGTAATCTATCAATTGCAGTCAATAAAAACCAACTCATCCGCTCTTCTCAAGGTCCGATGCCCCAAAGACAAGCCTTTTGTGCCGTCTCTTGCAAATCTATGGCTTGGTGCCAGCTTACAGGAGCGTGAGGTTTACGATCTTTTCGGCATTGAGTTCACAGAGCACCCGCATCTCAAGCGCATTGTGCTGTGGGATGGGTTTAAAGGGTATCCGTTGCGTAAGGACTTTAAAGGCAAGGCATATGGCGCTAGCGACTGAGCAATTCATACTGAATATCGGGCCTCTGCATCCGTCGACGCATGGCGTATTCCGCATGCGTGTGACGCTTGACGGCGAAATTATTCAGGACGTTGAGCCTGTATTCGGTTATCTGCACCGCGGACTTGAGAAATTGTGCGAAAAGCACACGTACAAGCAAAACATTCCTCTCACCGACCGCTTGGACTACGTTTCCGCCATCAACAACAATTGGCCATATGTTGCAGCTGTTGAGAAATTGGCAGGCATACAGGTGCCGCAACGCGCCGAGTTCATGCGCGTCATCATGGGTGAGTTGCAGCGTATCGCCAGCCACCTGTTAGCTGTCGGTTCGCTGATGAACGATATGGGCATCTTCTACACCGCTTTCATGTACATGTTCCGTGAGCGCGAAAAAATCATTGACCTTTTAGAGATGGTGACCGGGCAAAGATTGCTCTACAACTACATGCGCTTCGGCGGGGTAAGCATGGATTTTCCAACTGAGTTCTTGCCTGCTTTGGCAGACTTTTTGAAAATAATGCCCGGGTATCTGGACGAGTACGACACTATGCTTGCAGACAATGAAATCCTGCTGTCACGCACCAAAGGCGTCGGCGTGTTGTCGGCTGCGGCGGCAATTGATGCATCCACATCCGGACCGATGTTACGCGGCTCCGGCGTTAAATGGGACCTGCGCAAGGACTCTCCGTACTCAGTTTATGACAGGTTTGAGTTTGATGTTCCCGTCGGACAAAACGGTGACTGTTACGACCGCTACCGCGTCAGGATGGAAGAGATGCGCCAAAGCCTGCGCATAATCCATCAGGCAGTGGAGCAATTGCCTGCCGGCAGTGAAAAGACATCCGTACCATTGCGTCTGCGTCCCGCCAAAGGCGAGGTATACACCCAAATTGAGGCGCCGCGCGGCATACTCGGTTGTTATCTGGTTTCAGACGGCACCGAGAAGCCCTACCGCTGTCATTTCCGCGCCCCGGCGCTCATCAACTTAACCGTGTTGCGCAACCTGCTCATCGGTCAAAAGCTGGCCGATGCCATCATCATTTTCGGCAGTATTGATATTTCAATGGGTGAGGTGGACCGCTGATGAACTGGAGTCTTTCACCCGACTGGCCGGGCAACTTCTGGCTGAGACTTATCATCATAGCCGTTGTAATCATCGCCTATGTGATGTCCAGCGTCATCATGTTCATTTGGATGGAGCGCCGCGTTATCGCCCGCTTCCAATCCAGGCTCGGCCCCAACAGGGCCGGACCATTCGGTCTGTTGCAGGCATTCGCCGACACCGTCAAAATCCTGACCAAAGAGGATATCATCCCGACTTTGGCGGACAAGCTTCTGTTCTGGATTGCCCCGGCTATAGCATTCGTGCCAACTCTGATGATTATGGCTGTCATTCCGCTGATGAACGGCTTGCAGTTGGCCGACCTTAACGTAGGCGTATTATATATAGCCGCCGTCAGCGCCATTGCCTCCATCGGTGTATTTCTTTCGGGTATGGCAGGCAACAACAAATACTCACTGGTTGGCGCAATTCGCGAAATTGCGCAGCTTATCAGCTTTGAGATTCCCATGGTGCTGGCCATCGCCGGGCTTGTAATCGCCAGCGGTTCCATGTCGGTTTCCGGCATTATAGAGGCACAAAACATACCTTTTATTCTGGTTCAGCCGCTGGGTTTTATGATATTTATTGTGGCAATTCTGGCTGAAATCAACCGCACACCCTTTGATTTGGTAGAGGCCGACTCGGAACTTACATGCGGCTTCAACACGGAATACTCCGGCATGAAATTCGCACTGCTTTACCTTACTGAGTACAGCGAAGCTGTGGTTGGCTCTGCGCTTATTGCGACCTTTTTCCTCGGCGGATGGCGCGGCCCGTTGCTGCCGGGAATTTTATGGTTTGCTATAAAGATGTTCGCCAGTTTCATGTTTATTTTATGGCTTCGCGGCACGCTGCCGCGTCTGCGCATTGACCAGTCCATGCGGCTGGCGTGGAAAGGTCTGCTTCCTTTGGCATTTGTCAATTTGTTCATCATCGGACTGAAAAGCGTATTCCTGCCGGATTTGTCGCTATGGATCAGCGTGCCGGCGTATATTTTAATTTCACTTATACTTGTCATGTTATGGGCTATGTTCATGCGTAAAGAGAGGCAATCGTTTGGCGGGTAATATTTTTGGTGCGGGGATGCTCAAAGGTCTTGGAGTTACATTCAAGAACATTTTAAAGCGCCCTGTGACAGTGCAATACCCCGAGCAAAGGCTGAATGTCTCGCGGCGTGAGCGCGGCACGGTGTTGGCATGGTCGATGGAGAAATGCACCGGGTGCTACACCTGTCAGCAGGCATGCCCCCATAAGTGCATAAGCATTGAAACCTCATCAGAGGGACAGAAATACGACGCCGTTGTGCCATGTGTACAACGCTGTCCGGCTCACGTGGACGCGGCGCGCTATATCCGCTGCATCGCCTCAGGCAAACCGGAGGAGGCAGTGGCCGTGATACGCGAAAAACTGCCTCTCCCGTCTGTGTGTGCCTATATCTGCGCTCATCCCTGCGAGAACAACTGCAACCGCGGCGATATTGATGAGCCTATATCCATCCGTAAACTTAAGCGCTATGCCATAGATCGTGACAATGGTATGTGGAAAGCAAATGTCAGGCAATCACCCGCATCAGGCAAGAAAGTGGCTGTCATCGGTGCCGGTCCGGCCGGACTTACGGTGGCGTACTACCTTGCACGCAAAGGGCACAGCGTCACTGTATTTGAAGCATTGCCCGCCACCGGCGGTATGATGAAAGTCGGCATTCCCGACTACCGCTTGCCGCCGGAAATACTGGAAGGCGACATCAAGGAGATTGAGGATATCGGTGTGAGCATCAAAACCGATTTCAGAATAGAATCAGTGGATAAGCTGTTTGACGACGGCTACAATGCCGTCTTCGTGGGGGTAGGGGCACATCAGGCCATGGCTCTCGGTGTACCGGGTGATACCGGAGACGGAGTCTTAGGCGGAGTGGATTTCCTGCGCGAGGTCAACCTCGGAAATCATCGCAAGCTGGGCAAGCGCGTGGCTGTGATCGGCGGCGGCAATACCGCCATTGACTGCGCCCGCACAGCCGTGCGCGAAGGAGCTGAAGAGGTCAGTCTAATTTATCGCCGTACACGCGCAGAAATGCCGGCTGCCCCTGAGGAAATCGAGGAGGCCGTGGATGAGGGCGTCAAGCTGGTATTCTTAGCCGCTCCATCTAGGGTATTACGTCAGGACGGCAAGCTTCAGCTGGAGTGCGTTCGTATGAAGCTGGGGGCTGAGGATTCCAGCGGCAGACGCAGACCTGAGCAGATTGCCGGCAGTGAGTATCTCATTGAACTTGAGCATATCATTTCAGCCGTTAGCCAAAGTCCCATCGTACCCAAGGAATTTGCCTTGTCCACCGACCGCGGCAGCCGTCTGATAGTGGACAGTGAAACACTGGCCAGCGCCAAGACCGGAGTATATGCCGGAGGCGATGCCGTGCTTGGACCAGCTACAGTGATTGAGTGCATTGCGCAGGGGCGCCTTGCGGCAAGTTCTATGGACAAATATCTCGGAGGTGACGGCGACATCAGAGAAACGCTGGCTACGCCTGAGAGCCCCTTGCAGCGCATAGGTGCACCGCGCGAAGGCTTCCGTCCGCACAACGATACCATTGAGCACGACAGGAGATTGAGCACGTTTGAAGGTGTGGAAATCGGCTGGAGCAAGGAAGATGCCGAGTCCGAATGTGGGCGCTGCCTGCGCTGTGACATACAATACAAGCCTGAAAAATGGGAACTCAAGGGAGGGCAATGCATCTACTGCGGTTTGTGCGTGGAAGCCTGCCCGTTTGATGCGCTCTATATGGGAACGGAATACGAGCGTTCCAGCTACCGCTTATCCGAGCAGACACTGCCGAAAGAAGAACTGCTCACGCCGCAAAAGCGTCAGGCCAGCGGCTACTACCATAGTGAAATCGCACGCACTCTGCCTGAGCAGACACTGTGTATTGATAAGACAAAAGACAAGAAGAAATAGTAAAATTATGGGCATGAATATAGCATTTTGGGTGTTGGCAGCAACTGCAACGGCAGGTGCGCTTATGGTTGTGAGCATGCGCAGCCTGTTCCGCGCCGCGCTTGGTCTGATATTATGCTTTTTGTCCATTGCAGGGTTGTTCATCACTCTTACGGCTGAGTATCTTGGCATAGTACAAATTTTGATCTATGTAGGTGCTATTGCCGTGCTGATTATCATGTCCATCGTACTGACGCGCGATATTGAGCACAGCAATGTGCCATCGCCTTATAAACTGCCGGCAGTTTTGGGGGCCCTATCCTTTATTGGCGTAGCCATATGGGCCATACTCAATACCAAATGGGATAACAGCACTGGCATGGCATTTCTTCCCATCTCACCAAAAACCCTTCATACTGAATCCATCGGGCAGATGCTTTTCGGGCAGGATAGTTTGGTGCTGGCTGTGGAAATTGCGGCATTGCTCATACTGGTGGCCGTAATCGGCGCAATTAGCGTAGCTAAAGAGAAATAATTATGAATATCGGACTTACGCATTACCTTGTTTTATCTGTTTTGCTCTTCGGCATCGGGCTGTACGGAACGTTGTCACGGCGCCATGCCATCGTAGTCCTTATGTGCATTGAGTTAATGCTCAATGCGGCCAATCTAATGCTTGTCGCTTTCTCACGTTACGTCTTCAGCCACGGCGGACAGGCAATCGTCATCTTTAGCTTGGTAGTGGCTGCAGCCGAGGCTTCAGTGGGACTGGCAATTATCATCTCGTTTTATCGCCAGCGCAAAAATATTGACATTAAAGATATCGACCTATTGAAATGGTAAGAAATGCATATTAGCAGCATAACACCTGAGTTTATTTGGGCCATCTTGTGGTTGCCTCTGGCGGCTTTCGCCGTCATAGCACCCCTTATCCGGCCGTTTCCCGGCAAGGCCGAGCCTGCAAGCTTTATCTCCATCGCAGCCGTGGGGGTGTCATTCGTGCTGTCGTGCTGGCTGCTGATCAGCGTTTGGAATGCGGACGGGCATCAAATTCTGGTTAATGGACTCAATTGGCTCAGCATCACAAACGGACCTGTTTTCAACTTCGGTCTGTTGCTGGATCCACTTAGTGCCATAATGCTGGTTGTGGTCACATCAGTCAGCTTGATGGTGCAGATTTACTCGCGCGCCTACATGCACTCCGATGCGTCTTATCGGCGCTATTTCGCATTCATTTCGCTTTTCACCGCCTCAATGCTTGGTCTCATTATGTCAGCCAATCTGCTTTCGACATTCATATTTTGGGAACTCGTGGGTCTGTCGTCTTATCTGCTCATCGGCTTTTGGTTTCATCGTCCGTCGGCCGTCGCCGCAGCCAAAAAGGCTTTCCTCATCACGCGCATCGGCGACATCGGCTTTTTGGCGGCGTTATTGTTGCTTTACTCCAGAACCAACACATTGGACATACTCACGCTCAACAGCAGTGCCGTCACCGCTGTACTTTCAGGCAGTGTTCTGACATTGGCAGCTTTGGGGTTGTTTCTTGGTGCGGTTGGTAAGTCAGGTCAGTTCCCTCTGCACATCTGGCTGCCCGACGCCATGGAAGGTCCGACACCGGTTTCCGCCCTCATACACGCAGCTACCATGGTTGCAGCAGGCGTGTTTCTGGTTGGGCGCATGTACCCGCTGTTTGAGGCAGCACCTCATGCCTTAACCGTAGTTGGCATCATTGGTGCCTTCACCGCAGTTTTTGCCGGAACTATGGGCTTGGTGATGAAAGACATCAAGCGCGTACTGGCTTACTCCACCATCTCACAACTGGGTCTTATGTTCCTGGGTCTGTCAGTCGGCGGGGTTTGGGTCGGCATATTCTATTTATTCAATCATGCCTTCTTCAAGGCATTGCTCTTTCTCGGTGCAGGAAGCATCAACCATGCCACAGGCACATTCGATATGCGCGAAATGGGCGGACTGCGCAAGAAACTCCCATGGACATGCGCCTGTTTTACATTGGCAGCGTTGTCCCTTGCCGGAATTTGGCCGCTTGCCGGATTTTTCAGCAAGGAAGGCGTGCTTGCCGCAGTTTGGGATAAACAACCTGTGCTGTTCGCTTTTGCCATTGTGACAACTTTTCTCACCGCCTTTTATATCTTCCGCGTGGTATTCATGGTATTTGCCGGCAAATACCGCGGAGAGCAGCATCTGCATGAGTCATCCAAAAGCATGTTGCTCCCCATGCTCATCCTGGCCGTGCCTGCGCTTGCCTCCGGCTGGCTCAATGCCAATGGCGGATTCGAGGGGCTCTTTGAAGGACATGCCACTCACGGCTTCCTTGAGGGCATCGTTGGTCTGCTGGCGCATCCGCTGGCATGGATTTCACTGGCAACGGCAGGGCTTGGCATCCTGCTTGCCTACGTGATGTATATAAAAGTTTGGATTAAACCGGATCGTCTAAAAGGTGGGTTGCATCCTGTGTATGCCATACTTACACGCAAGTACTGGATGGACGACCTGTATGAAAACCTTATCGCCCGAAGCCTGCTCTATCGCGGGGCTTTCCAAATCGCGCAATGGTTTGACCATGTGGTAATTGACGGGGCAACAAATGGAGTGGCAGCTATTACCAAAGCGGCAGCAAAGCATACAAGCCGCACTCAAAATGGTGCGTTGCAGCTATATGCCTTGGTTGCCGTGATGGGAGCCCTGATTATTGCACTGGTGGTAATACTCGTATGACACACATTCTTTCCGTCATAATATTTCTGCCTTTAGTTGCGGCAATTGCGCTGGCTTTTCTGCCGCGTCTGCCGGCTAAGGCCATTAAATATTCGGCCACTGCTATCGCACTGGCAGTTCTGGCCATGTCGCTGCACCTGTTCGCTAATTTCGACCGCAGCTTAAGCGGCATGCAATTTGAGGTAATCAACCCATGGATTCCGGCGCTTTCGGCAAACTACCATTTGGGCGTGGACGGCATCAGCTTACCTCTTGTGGTGCTCACCGCACTGCTTGGGCTGGTATCCATGCTCATTTCATGGAAAATCGAGACGCGCATACGCGAGTTCTTTATTTGGCTTTTGGTACTTGAGTCCAGCATTCTCGGTGTTTTCTGTTCTTTGAATTTGCTGCTCTTTTTCATTTTCTGGGAGATTGAGGTCATTCCGGTGTATTTCCTCATCTCCATATGGGGTAGCGGCAGCAAACGCAACTCCGCTATGAAATATGTCCTCTTCACACTGGCCGGTAGTGCCCTGATGCTCGCCGGAATAGTATGTACGTACTACGTCACGGGCTCACTGGAAATGTATGTTTTGGAACCCGGCAATGGAATGGGTTCGATTGCCATGGTACCAGTTATGTCCTCCGTTCCCATTTTCTTCATGTTTTTGGCCGGCTTTGCCGTAAAGCTTCCCGTCGTGCCGCTGCACAGCTGGCAGCCGGATACCTACTCCGATGCCCCAATAGCCGTAAATATTTTACTTTCTGGTGCTTTAGCCAAAATGGGGGCATACGGAATTATTAGAATATGCATTAGCCTTTTTCCTCAATCGTCACAGCGCTATGCGCCTATTATGCTCACGCTTGCCGTAATCGGCATTATTTACGGCGGCATACTGGCACTGCGCCAGACCCATCTGAAGCGTTTGATAGCCTACAGTTCCATGAGCCATATGGGCTTTGTGTTGCTGGGTATTTTCGCTCTTGGACAGACATCCATGGTCGGCGCCAGCCTGCAGATGGTAAGCCACGGGCTTATCACAGCCCTGCTCTTTATCACCGCCGGAATTGTCATTGAAAAAACCGACAAGCCTGCCATTGCAAGCATGGGCGGACTGGCGCGTCAAATGCCGGCAACTGCCACATTCTTCGTGCTGGCAGGTCTCGGAGCACTTGGTCTTCCCGCCACCAGCGGTTTTGCCGCTGAGTTCACCACACTTCTGGGCAGCTTCAGCAGCACAGTTGTTGACAGTGCCCAATGGTTTACAGCAGTGGCATTGTTGGGAGTGCTTTTGTCGGCAGTGTACATTCTCTGGACCATTCAACGCGTTTTCTATGGTCCGGCTCTGTCCGGCTTTGACAATGTCCGTGACGCCGGAAAACTTGAGCGCTTTTACTGCGGTCTTTTGGTTATAATAATATTCGTTATCGGCATATGTCCCACCATCCTGACATCTGTAATACAAAACAGTGTGACAGGAATAGTCAGTTGGATGGGCGGATAAGAGGAGTATTCTTTGAATCTGGATTTGTTGCGACCGGAAATATGCCTTGCAGTTACTGCAGTCGTCGTTATAGCAGTTGACTTGTTATGCCGCCATAAGTGGCTGGTGACTGTTGTCAGTATTGCAGGCTTGCTGGCATCAGCCGGTTTGGCACTGTCGCTGAGCGGTGGTGCATCGCAAAGCATAGGCAATGGTCTGTTTGCGCTGGATGCCTATGCCATTTACTTTAAGTTCCTATTCCTTGGTATTACTCTCCTTGCCATCTTGGCATCAGTTGATTATGTCAATCGCCTGCCAAAGCTTAATGGCGAATTTCATGCATTAGTCCTGACTGCCGCGTTGGGTGCCATGCTCACAGCCGCAGCACAGGATATTATCTCCATATTTCTATCCATTGAACTTACGGCCATCTCACTTTATGCGCTTGTTGCTATGCTCAAGAACAGCAAAAGCAGTGAGTCTGCCGTGAAGTACATCCTGCTTGGCGCCGTAAACTCTGCCATACTGCTTTTCGGTTTGGCACTGGTGTTTGGCTTCAGCGGCGCAACCAGCTTACATGGCATTTGGCAAGCAGTCCATAGTATACGACCAGAAAATATCGCGGAGAACGCCGGCTTTCTGTTAGGCTCGGCTTTAACGCTCTCCGGGCTTGCTTTCAAGATTGCTGCCGTGCCTTTCCATATGTGGGCACCCGACGTGTATGAGGGTTCGCCCACGCCGATAACGCTTTTCCTTTCCACCGTCAGCAAACTGGCAGGTTTTAGCATCTTGGCGCGCTTCGTGATTATGACCATGAGTTTCCAATCAGACGCTCTAAGCAATACATTTGGCATCACACTTGCAGTAATAAGTGCCGCCAGCATGACAGCTGGTAATCTGTTGGCTATCAAACAGCATAGCATCAAACGGTTACTTGCCTACTCATCCATCGCCCAAAGCGGCTATATGTTAATGCTAATTGCCACTGCACCTATAAATTCCTCCCCTAGCACCGATGGATATGGTTATAGCCTCCTGTGTTATATGATAGCTTTCGCCCTGGCGGAGTTAGCTGTCTTCACCGTGATTATCATTGCATCAAAGCATGCAGACCATGACACTACAGACGATTACGCCGGTCTTGCCAAGCGTTCTCCTCTTTTGGCCTGCGCTATGACGCTGGGGCTTCTTTCTCTTATGGGGATGCCTCCACTGGTCGGTTTTTTGGGCAAGTTTTGCGTTTTCATCGAAGTGGCCCAGCATGGCTTAGTTTGGCTCGTTATTATCGCGGTAGTCAACAGCGTCATATCGGCATATTACTACCTAAAAATCATACGCACCATTTGGATGGAAGCGCCAGCTTCTACCGACAACATCAAATCCTCAATTGCGCCGAAATTGGTTCTGCTCGTGTCCTGCTTTGGTCTTTTGTTATTCTGTGTGCTTCCAATGTTACTTATCAAATATTTTGAATGGTTGGGCTTGCATTACTAGCCTATGCCAGATACTGCACCAATCTCCGTTCCTAACCTGATAGACAGCCATGCCCACCTTACCGCCGAGCAGTTTGATACCGACCGCGATGGCGTCATCGGGAGAGTTTTGGAAAGCGGCATGTATGCCGTCGTCAATGTCGGCACAGAAATAGCTGACAGCATCAGCGGCATAAAACTCGCCGAGCGTTATGATTTTGTCCACGCCGCCGTCGGCATCCATCCGCAGGAATGCGGTGCCACGACAGAAGAAGAGATTAAAGAACTCGCTCAACTGGCAAAACACCCGCGCGTTGTGGCCATCGGCGAAATTGGATTGGACTTTCACGCCGACTACGCCCCGCGCGGACAGCAATTGCATGTGTTGCAACGGCAACTGCAGCTGGCGGATGATGCGCAAAAGCCTGTTTTAATTCACGCACGTCAAGCTGAGACTGAAATACTGCAGGTGTTGCGTGAGTGGACATCCAAACGAGTCTGCAAAAGCGCACCCGGCATCATCCATTGCTTCAGTGGCACACTGGAAACGGCACAGAACTACATGCAAATGGGCTTTTACATCTCGCTTGGTGCCTACATCGGATATCCTTCATCCAAGACATTACGCGAGGTGCTCAGACAACTTCCTTTGGAAAAACTGATGCTTGAGACCGACTGCCCCTACCTGCCGCCGCAAAGGTTGCGTGGGCATCGAAATGAACCGGCGTTTGTTTGCGATACGGCCGTTGAGCTCGCGCGTATAAATGAAATCAGCACGGCTGAGGTGGCACGTATCACCACTGCCAACAGCCGCGAATTATTCAAAATCTAAAGTATCAGTACGGGGCTGTCAAGTCTTTGAAACCCCGGGGCATATATCGCTTATGTCACATGCCTTGCACTTGGGCTTGCGCGCAAGGCACACTTTTCTCCCATGAAAAATAAGCAGGTGCGAAAACATACCCCATTTTGCTCTCGGCACCAATTTCATGAGATCCTGCTCTATTTTCACAGGGTCATGCTCAGAGGTCAGTCCCAGAAGATTAGACAGGCGAATAACATGAGTATCGACAGCAATGCCTTGAATGACTCCATACGCATTGAAAAGCACCACATTGCCCGTTTTGCGTGCCACACCGGGTAATGCAATGATTTCTGTCATTGTGCGCGGGACCTGCCCGTCAAAGTTATCCTGAAGCTTACGTGCGGCACCAATAACGCGCTTGGCTTTGTTATGATAAAAACCGGTCGATTTGATTAGCCCCTCCAGTTCAGCCACATCGGCACCAGCGTAATCACCCGCTGTTTTATAACGCGCAAACAGTGCCGGTGTAACCTTATTGACACCAACGTCGGTGCTTTGAGCAGAAAGGATAGTGGCAACCAGCAGTTCAAGGGGATTGCTGAAATCAAGTGCAATGCGTGCGTCCGGATACAGAGCCTCAAGCCGCTGTATCAATTCCTGAGTGTTGTGCTGTTTATTTGCTTTTCCCATAAAAGCGGTCCTTTTCAGTGGCAAACGCTCCCTAATAATGTCTATAAAATGGTTGCGGGGCCTTGCGGCCCCGACCATGGTTCGTTTTCGGCGTTACTACTTGCCGATTCTGAACATCTTGGTGCCGCAGGAAGGACAAACGCCCTGAGTGGCCGGACGACCATTTTTCATGGTGATGGCCTTGGGTGTTTTCATTTCTTTCTTGGCGCGACACTTAACACAATAACCCTGCATTGTTTGACTCCCCCCTATTAAAATTTTATACGTTTGAGAATAAACCTATTCACAAGCTAATGTCAAATATATTATAAGATGAATAAGCTGTGTTTTACGAAAAACAATCCTAGTCCTTGATAAAAGCTCCTCCAAAGGCTATTACAAGCCCCACCAAAGCAACAATAAACGCATAAGTAGCGCTTTCAAAAACCAGTGCAGCCACGACACTCACGAGAATAACGGCTAAACCAAAAAGTTGGACTTTCAACGATCTAAACCTCCCCAAAATTAAAATTCATACATGCGAAACATGTATACAGCGTATTATGAGGGAATGCGCAGCATTATACAAATTACACTCATCACGACGATTTGTCTTTGGATAATGCTCCAATGATTGCCAAAGCAAGTCCAACAAACATGAAAAAGAAAGAAAATGACATGCCGTCCGAAAAGTACGCAAAGAAAAATGCCTAAAGGAATATACCTTGGTGAGCATGGGAGTGGCAAGAGTTTCACCATGAAACGAGAAATCCTATGTCCGGTTCTGAGAGAGGGAACGGAAAACCTACTTGTTAAGGCAAGGCGCCTGTTCCCTACTCTACGACTTATTATCCAGTATTCTATCTGCCAGCGTTTCACCGGAACTAAATCCGGATGAATATTTCAATCACGCATTAAAGCTGGATGTCCATTCAGGAATCAACCCCAGAACCAAAGAGGATATTCGC
>Ga0082212_10007800_pt1 | contig 14073 bp, 11 predicted proteins | sample TergutNt197P3_FD_71548 | JGI IMG/M metagenome (GOLD analysis project Ga0082212, IMG submission 71548) | Neocapritermes taracua P3 segment gut microbial communities from Petit-Saut dam, French Guiana - Nt197 P3 | ecosystem: Host-associated > Arthropoda: Insects > Digestive system > Gut ... | reverse complement strand
AGAGATATCGTCGCGTTTTTCACCCCCAGCGCCGCCGCCAGTTCCTCCTGCCTTATATTTTTGTCCTTGCGGGCTTTTTTCAGCCTCTCGCCTATCATGATATGCCGCCTCCTAATTTTATATACATTTTTTTCGCCTCGCGTCTTTGTATATAAGCATAGGGGGTGAAGCCCCTCGAAGGTCAATGCCTTTTTCGCTTTTTTCCGAAATTTTTTTCGTTTTGCGAAAAAATGCCGATATAACAATGATTTTGGGCGCATGGGCACTGTTTTTTTTGGGCCGCGCCCGTCTGAAACTTAAAAAAACATCATGCTTTTCCTGACAGTTGCTTGCAGGTTTCTTAGGTTTTTATTGCGCTTTCGCGAAATATTCGGCGTCTCCCGATGCGATTATTATTTGTCTGCAAATATTATATCAAAAAATATGCGGCAAGTCAATACATTGATGCATATAAAGCGAAATATTATATTCGAAAAATCGACGGGTCCAAATCGGGCTTCAAATTTATCCGTAAATAAGCTGATTCATTCTCGAAACGGCAAACAATATGTCGTGCGGCGTCGGCAGCTCCATGTTGAAATCGATGCCGAAACTGCTTGAATATATCTCGTCAAAGCCCTCTTTCGTTATTTTGTCATATATATTTTTGATTTCCTCGCACAGGCGGCATTTCGATTCTTTCTGCCTATTGAAAAGAGCGCGGAGTATGAACGCGATCGCGGTCATTTGCTGCGCGGACACGATAGTGTCGATGCGCGAAATATTCGCCTTGTTTTGGCCCACAAATATTTCATCTTCGCTCACAAAAACAAATTCGCGCGTCCTGCCGTCCGTTTCGTCTTTTTTGAAAGTCGTCATCGACTCTTTCAGGATCGTTCTGTCCAACCGCCACTTTGTCGGCTCTTTGTCATCGACCGCGAAAAAATCGGCTTCGTTCTGTTTTGTTTCCGCCACTTGCCTGTTGTAATTGTGAATGCGATATTCTTCCATGATGTATACATTGTCGGCCAAATCCAAATATTCGCTGCTCCCGCCTATGATCAGCACCGTCGATATTCCCGTGTCTTTGTATATCTGGCGCACCCGGTCCGTGAACGGCACGATGGGGTCGTTTTTTATGATTTTCTTCATGCGAGCGTCGCGTATCATGAAATTTGTAGCCGTCCTGTCCTCGTCTATAAGGAGCGCGCCGCAGCCGAACGAAAGCGCCTCCATGATATTCGCTGCTTGCGACGTGCTCCCGCTCGCGTGCGGCGAGCTGAATTTTTTTGTGTCGAGCCCGCCTACATTTCTGATGAACGGCGAAATATCCAGCGATGTCACGCTTCGCCCGTCCTCTGCGGCGATCTTGCATACGTTCTCCATGGTTATGCAATATTCCCGCCCGTCGCCCGGTATGTGGTCGTATATGCCGTGCAGCATGGCGTCGAGCAGGGTGCTTTTCCCCGAATAGCCGCCGCCCGTGATGACCGTCACGCCTTCTTTTATCCCCATCCCGGTCAATAGGGCCCCGCTTGGCAAACGCAACGTTATTTCATCCTCGGGCGGGGAGATGAACGGGACCGCGCCATGCAGTGCCGAGCCGTATTTGCTTCGCGGCAGAATGCTGCCGTTTGCCACGAAGCTGACCAAGCCTTTTTCTTTCAGGAGTTTCCGGATTTCCTGCTGGTTCCCGTAAACCGCCGCTTTCGATTCATATTCTTTTTTGTTGAAAGAACCGACGAAGTTGCGTATGGCGCGGGCCAAATCTTTCTGCACTATCTTGACGGATATGCCTCCGTTCACCACGTTGCGCTTTGAGGCCATGAGCACGGCGAAACGCACCGTCAGCGAAATATGCAGAATATCGTCTGATATGTACGCGCTGTTTCTCAGAATTATTTTCTGGCCCGGTTTGTGCACGGATATGTTCCCGGTGAATTTTTCCTTGCCTGTCGCGTGTTCCTTCGCGAGATTTATGCTCTCTATCTGCCACGAAAATTCCCGCAGGCAATGGTCCGCCGTCATTATGTCGAATTTGCGGTCATGCGGAGCGAGCCCCAGCATATCCAGCGGGAATCCGAGCGTGAATTTCACGTATTCGGGCGTTGTTTTGTGTATTTCGCCGCATTCGATCGTCACGCCGTTGTAATGGTATTTGCTGTCTTCCCTGTATAATTTCCGCAAAGACGAAACGTCGTCCAAATGGCACGAGCCAATCAATCTGACTAATCTGTTAATGGTTTTTTCCCTCCAAAATAATTTTGACTGTGTTGAGTTGTTTGAATGAGCGATCCTAAAAATGGGCGCAAAAATAACGCACCCTAAAATTGTGCGTCAATTAAAAACAATATCACACATTTTAAGATCGAGGCATTCGGTTTTCAGTTTGTGACCGCCATTATCAAAGTTACGGTATTTTTCATAAAAAACAACTCCTGTCCGCAAAATTATTTTACACGACACTTATTATTATATATTGCCAAAATGGTTTTGTCAAGCGCAATTTTCAAAAAATAAAAATATTGCGAAAAAAGCGAGGAAGTGACGACAAATTACTTTTAAAATTTTATTGATTATGAAAATTTCTATTGATTTTTGGGGGAAATCCTGATATAATGATATAAACCATTTTAAATAAATTCAAGGGAGAGCTTTCTGTTGAAGAATTTAAAAGCTATTAGTTTATTCTCCGGCGCGGGCGGAATGGATATTGGAATAAAAAAAGCCGGATTTCAAATACTTGCGGACTTGGAAATAGACGAATATTGTTGCCAGACCCTCCGCGAAGCCGTAAAACGCGATAAAGTTGATACAATTGTCATAGAGAGCGATATTCGCGATGTGCAGCCCGAACATCTTTGCGATATGTTGAACGTTAAGCCTTCGGATATAGATTTGCTTTTCGGAGGACCGCCATGTCAGCCTTTTTCGCTGGCGGGGAAACAAAATGGATTGCACGACGAACGCGGACCGCTTTTGTTTGAGATCATCCGTTTTGCCGAATACATAAAACCCAAGGTTATATTTCTTGAACAAGTCAAAGGGTTATTGTCTGCAAAAGGGGAGAACGGGGAAAAGAACGGCGTTTTTAACTTATTTATCTCAAAACTTGAAAGAATAGGATATGTTCCTAAATGGCAAGTTTGCTGCGCGGCCGACTACGGCGTACCGCAAATGAGAGAAAGGGTTTTCGTAGTTGCGACTTTGGGGAATAACGGATTTGAATTTCCTGAGCATACGCACGTTCCTCCAGATGAATACCCGAATCTTTTTGATTCGCTGCCATACGCTACGGTCGGCGACGTTTTAAATGGATTGGGAAAACCAAGCCCCAAAACGCCGGGCACGGCATTTCAAAACAGGGAAGACAGCCATGTTGACGTAACTCCGTCGAGGGACCGTGAGAGAATATCCTATGTTCCGGAAGGATCGTATCTTGCGGCTCAAACTCATGTAGGCAAAGAAATACGCGGGAATTTAATGCCTAAGGACACTACGAAATATTTACGTCTCGATAGCAAAAAGCCGGCGAATACATTGCGTTGCGGGGAAATATTTTTTCACCCTACCGAAAACAGATATTTGACTCCCCGCGAATATATGCGCATTCATGGATACGACGACGATTATAAATTATGCGGACCCATACGCTCGCGGAGCGGCAGCGTGAAAAATCTTGACCAGCATAGGCAGGTGGCAAACTCTGTGCCGCCTCCGGTAGCTTACGCGATGGGAAATGAAATACATAGGTATTTAACGTGAGCAAAATATTTGAACTTTATGGTTATCGTTTGTCCAACTGGAACGCGGACGCTGAAAATAATTTACGGAATGCATGGTGTCCTTTTATGAACGCCGAATGCGACGGAGGCGGAAACCGTTACCAATCATCCATCAATGTCAAAAAAAACGTCGAGTTGAGCGAGCGTATTCCAAACAAAGATATTATTCAATGCGGTGTTTGTTCTCTGCAAATACGTCCCGGAGAACAGCCTTGGATTGTTTGTCCCCGTAGACTGCTTTCCTCGAAAAAAGGAAATCTTTCTGAATTCCAATCATGTGTGCGCGAACAGCTCTCAAATTATGCCGGATTAGATAAAACTCATACTTATTACGCATGGTCAGAAGTAAAAATAAAAACTGAATCCGCAACGGAAGAAGACGAGACAAAATCATTCGACTATACTTTCGATTACATTCTTGCGGGAATACAGCGTAAAAAATTATCCGATATTGCCGATATTTTAAACCTGCCTGTAAATTCTGTGCAAAAAACAGCCGAGAAGAATGGATATACGCTTGCCTCCCGTAATTCCGAAATTTGGATTGATGATTTCCCGTCTGACCCGCTTATTATAATTGAAATAATGACTTCGAGCACGTCCGGTGGCGACAAAAAGAAACGAACCCAAATAGCTATGGCTTGCGAGGATGCTATTTTACATGGAAACGAACATATCGGACCGGGAATAAATTACCGTCAGGTTTGGGCTCGAATGGTAAGCCAGCTAATAGTCAAATCACAGGTTGGATTAGCGTGGGGCGGTAAAACGATATGGCTCGTGCAGGACGTTCTTGCCGATTATATATCTAAATCGACGGCGTTGATTTTACCGCACTACCTTTCGGACCATTTAGACGAGGTAAATATTTTGTCGTTCGGTTACGGCAACGCTGTCGAAGTTAATGATAAACCCGTAATAGAATTGAATGATTCCAAGTTATTTTCAGGACCGATCACAAAAAGAAATTCCGCTAATTCTCACGACGGTTTCGTAGATATTGTAAAGATAGGCGCACCGCCGCCCAAAGCACAAATATGGAAGTCCTTGCTCGGCAAATCTCTTGTTGGCGTATGGAAATGGTAAATGAATTTATGGCAGATATTATGGCAGATATTTAAGATAAAAATAAACGCTCGGAAATTATGAGCAAAGTAAAATCCAGTAGAAGTGAATCTAATGATAAAAAATATGGCGAATAAATATACCCATGTGATATGGGACTGGAACGGCACTCTCCTCGACGACGTGGAATGGTGCCTATGCGTCGTCAATGCGCTGTTGAAAAACAGAAACCTTCGGCCAGTCAAAGACATAGGCGCTTACCGCGACATCTTCGGCTTCCCCGTGATAGATTATTACCGCCGCGCGGGATTTGATTTGGATAGCGAGCCCTTTGAAATACCCGCCAAGGAGTTCATCGAACTATACCACAGCGACAACAGCCGTTTCCGTCTGTTCGACGGCGCGGCGGACGCGCTCGCGGCGGTCAAGGAAATGGGAATGAGGCAAATCATATTGTCCGCGTCCGAAGTGAATAATCTGCGTTTGCAGACAAGGCTGTTTGATATCGAGCGTCATTTCGATGACATACTCGGAATATCCGACATATACGCCGAAAGCAAGCTGCATATCGGACAGTCGTACATTGCCGGCAACGATATATGCCCCGGCAAAACCGTATTGATCGGCGATACCGTGCACGATTATGAAGTGGCGGCGGCCTTAGGCGCCGATTGCATCCTGATCGCAAACGGGCATCAGCATAAACATACGCTGTTTGAATGCAAAATGCCTGTGCTCGATGCCATAACAGAAGTTGCGGGCGCTTTGGCATACGCAAATTCCGCCCTAATTGGCGTCACATGACTCAGTCGAACGGGAATATCTTGTTGCCCTCCACGTAGTACAACTTTTGGTCGAACCTGCCGACGAAAAACGGTAAATTGCCTTTTACGGTGGCGATTTGGCTCTCTGTTGCGCCATCAAGCGACAGCTTGGTGTTGGGACTCCTGTAGGAATAGGAGTGGCTATCGCCTAATTTGTATTTTTTCATGTAAATACCGTCGCGTGTGATCGCCGTTATCTCAAACCTTTCATCCTCGAAAAAAGTTTTATAGATGATCTCTTTCTCGGAGTTTGGCGCAAGCTCGTTGCGCACGATTTCGTCCCTGCCGTCATACCGTGCTGTATAATACGCATAGCCGTCAAGCATTACCATAACATTATTGTCCATATCCAAGAGATTCAGAACATCATTGTATACTTCAAATAATTTTTCCTTGTTTTCATGATTATAGTCCATCCTGTATATATACTGCATACATATTTCCGCGCCGTCGACTACATCTGTTTCATATTCATACGGATATGCGACATAGATATATGTGTCGTCGTAGCCATACACAAAGTAATGATTTTTAAAATCTCCTTTTTTCGCCTCCTCTATATCCGACCCGTCAAGGTTCATGCTTGATATGCTGTATGGATTTCCGGACGGATATATCTTGCCGTTGAGAATCATGTATTTTGGTATGAACGCAGTCGTTATACATTCGGGGTTTGCGTCCGGATCGCCCAAATCCATCCTGTACAAAAATTTATTGCGTTCGTCCAAAAAGTACAGGTAGCCGTCGTATACGCTGAGGCCGTTGCCCCTCGCCCCCATCTCCGTCACTCTGCCGTCGCTTTTGCCTATCCTCACGATGCTGGGGTTTATGTCCTTGCCTTGGACATCGTAATAGCTGCTGACGTAGACATATTCTTCATCCTCGCAGATCACGTTGTGCCAGAACACCGTGTTGTTCGGCTCGTTGCCCGCCTTGATCTCGTCGCCCGCCGCATCGTTTTCGCTGTCCGCGTCGCCTTGCCCCTCGTCCGGGCACGCGCACAGGCAAGCCAACATCATGCACATCATTGCCGCCATCATCATCTGCTTCATCCTTTCACCCCCTGCCTGCGCCATAATTAATCTGCCTTTGCAAGTTCGCAAGTCAAACAAAACCATTATACCATACCCCAAATTCAATCGTTTGGCATGGGGAGTTTCAGTTCTTGCTTATGCCAAATATGTTGTCGCTTAAATCTATGCTTGTTTTTTCCAACATTTCCGACGATTTTTCAAAATCGATATCAGCATAATGCGGGTTGTGGCAATCGCTGCCAATCGCAAGAATAACCCCCATCGACTGCATTTCAGCCACATATTCAAGATATTCCCGTTTGAATCTGTCCGAAAGGTTTGAGGCCAAAAACACGGCGCAAAGATTGAGTTCAAAGGCGCAGCCATATTGTTTCAAAGCAAACGCCATTTCCTGCTTCATTGCCTGCGGGATATTGCCAAAGTCAGCAAAAGGATTATCTATATCGGGAAACGCGCCTTGGTTCCACCATAGATAATGGGCCAGAATGTCAATTTCTTCGTGTTGGATCAAATACATGCATTGCCGGTGATAATCTTTCAGTATCGAATCTCTGTCCATATCGCAGTAGAGCCCCCAGTGAACGCCTCCTATGACATACTCTATGCCCATTTGTTCGATTGATCCTTTGTCAATGTCTATGGCGGGTTTTGCATTTTTAGGCCCGCCTTGGCGTATCCCGTAAGTCGCATCGCCCCGATAATCGCCCTTGCGAATCTTGTCAAGCTCCCATTCGGACATACAGCTGGCTTCAATGCCGAAATGGAAAATTTCTTTCAAAGCAGGATTTTTTGATATGATCGCATCGTAGTTTTTTTTGGAATTGATAATGTCGGCCATGTTATAGCTTGAATGCAGATGGTCTGAAATGCCGTAATTTAAAATTCCAGTTTGCTCCGCTTCTATGATAAGCTCTTCCATTTTTAGGCAAGCGCCATCACAGCTGTGCTCCGAATGAATATGCCAGTCTTGTTCTATTTTCATTTATATCCAAACACCCCGCAATCTTTTGTCTTGGAATCGACAATGATTTCATCAGAATTTATTTTTTTGCCTTTTCGCGATTATAACATAAAAATTTATCGATGTCAATGATTGATTTCCATGCCGTGAGAGCGACAAAAAAACATTTGCAAAAATAAATCATATGTGGTATAATATATGCAAAATTCTGTTTCGAAACCGAAAATTAGGGGAAAAATTCAAGATGAAACGAATATTTGCGGCATACAAGGACCTTATCGGCATAATTTTCGCGGAAGCCCCGGCGATGGTCATACTGACCTTTTTTTGCACGGCCGTAAGCGGGCTATTGACCCCTTTTGGCGTTTATGTGAACCAAAACGTTTTCGACGGGGGGCTCGCTGTCGCGAGGGGCGAGATGAGCTTCGCGGATTATTTCGTTTACCTCGCGCTGTTTGTCATAATTGCGATCCTGCCGGAAATAATAGGCGGGATCGTGTTCAATTACGTAAATCCGAGATCTCTTTTGATACTCCGGACGGCGTATAAGACGCGTATGCTCAAAAAGCTCAAAACGATGAAATACGAGCACTTCGAAAGCGAAGCCTCCGCGGAGGTCATCGACAAGGCGTACAACAGAGCCGAAAATTCGGCAAGGCATCTTTGGCCGATGTATGTCCACTGGCGCGGGGCCGCGCTGATTGCGAGCATTGGCACGCTCGCATATGTTTTTGGCATACGCTGGTGGCTGCTTCTCACCGTCATGGTTCCGTTTGTAATCGAAACAATAATATCCTCAAAAACAAACTACAACATATATAACGAGCTTGAAACATACTGGAAAAAAGAGCGCAAATACAGCACCCTCGGCTCGTACCTGCGCTCGCGGGATTTTTCAAAGGAATTAAAAGCGTATGGGAACTATGACTATCTGATAGACACATACAAAAGCAGATTGAACGAGAGAAACCGCGACTACGAGCGCTATTATTTCAAAAACATACGCAAGATATTGCTCGGCGGCAACATCACAAAAATCGGCTCTGTCGCAAACGTGGTCATACTGCTGATTTTGTTTGTGAACGGGCAGATGTCGGTGGGGCTGTTTATCGCGATGACATCTTTGATGTTCGGCGGCATATACGGGAATTTGGAAAGCGTATCGGGGTTTTTCAAATGGTCGGGGATGCACATAAACAATTACGATTATTATGACAAGTTCTTCGCTTTGTCCGATGAATCCGAAGGCGGGGAAACGGATCTGCCCGCTTCTTTTGAGATCGAGTTCAAGGATGTCTGGTTCAGATATCCGGGCACGGACAAAGATATTTTAAAAGGGCTGTCGTTTAAGATAAAGGACGGCGAGAAGGCCTCGGTCGTGGGAGAAAACGGCGAGGGCAAATCGACTATGATAAAGCTTCTTCTCGGGCTTTTTTCGCCGGACAAGGGCGAGATAACAATCGGCGGCAAAAAACTGGACGATTACCCGCTCGGCCTCAGGACAAAGATATTCGGCCCGGTCTTTCAGGATTTTCCGAGATACAGCATAACCTTGAAGGAAAACATCGGCATCGGCGACATAAGCGGGATCGACAGCGGGGAAAAGATAAAGGCGGCGGCAAAAAAAGGCAAAGCCGACGAATTCGCCGAAAAATTCGAGAAAAGCTACGACACGCTGCTCGGCAGGGATTTTGAGGGCGGCGTGGACATATCGGGAGGCCAGTGGCAGCGGATAGCGATTTCGCGCGCGTTCATGGGCGAAAAGCCGGTGCTGCTGCTCGACGAGCCTACATCGCAGCTCGACCCGATGGCCGAAGCGGGCCTGTATAACGAGTTTGCCGGCATGGTCGAAAACAAGACGGCGATATTCATCACGCACCGTTTGGGCTCCACCATGATAACCGACAGGATTTTGGTCATAAGCGAGGGCAGAATCAAAGAAACCGGAACGCACGATGAATTGATGGAAACGGACGGCGTCTATTCGAAAATGTGGGGCGCGCAGAAGCAATGGTATCAAAAAACCGGAAAGGAGGGCGGCGCCAATGGCCAAAAAAAATAAAAAGAAGCCCGAAGAAAAAAAGCCCGTTTATGAAATAAAATTCGGCGACCGCACGGCCGCCTTCGAAAAAGACATATTAAAAGAAAACCCGCCTAAGCTGTCATATCTGACGCGGCTTTTCGGCTATGTTTTTTCGTCTGCGAGGTTTATGTGCGGCATATTTTTGGGCCTTGCCATAATTTTGAGCATAATGCAGCCGATCACGGCCTTCATATGGGGAAAATACATCGACAGCGCAAACATCTATTCAGACATCGCGGACCCGCCAACGGTTCAGATAGTTTCGCTTGTCGGGCTTGCCGTCTTGTACTGGTTCATCGGGTTTTTGAGCAATCAGATAAACCGCTATCTTTACGGCGGCGAGGACATCGAACGCCTCAGCAAGGTGCAGGATCACCGCCTGCAGGAAAAATTCCAGGCGAAACTGTTCAAAAAAATATCTAAGCTCTACCCCGACTACATGGAAGCGCCGAAGATAAACGACATGATCAACCGCAGCTTCGATTCGATGGGCGGCGAATGGAGCTCTCTGCAAAGGGGCGTGATCATCGAGGGCTACGTGATAATAGCGAAAATCATTTCGGTCGCCATGGTCGCGGCCTCGCTGTATATTTTCAATCCCCTCCTTTGCTTCATCGTGCTCGCCGCGCCTCTTCCCACGCTGTACACGACGTATGTCGGCAACAAGCTCAATTTCAAGTTTTCGCGCGACAACGGGAAGATTCTGCGCGAGGCCGGATATTACCAGGGCGTTCTGCTCGGCGGTTCGGCAAAAGAAGTGAAAGCGCTGAATCTGTTCGATTTCTTTTTCGCCAAATGGAAAACGCTCGCCGACGATTATGTGGCCAAAGAGAAGAAAAACCAGTTCAACGTGTTCATGCTCGGCACAGCCAGCGGCTTTGTATCGAATATCGCGGGAATCGCGGCGAACATTTTCGCAATTGTGCTCATGGCGCAGGGCAGGCTTTCAATCGGCGCGCTGGGCGCGGTTTTGGCGCTGACCGGAACTCTCATGGCGAGCACTTCGCAATTATTCGGCTCGATTGCGAACTTCATCTCAAAGAAAAACGAATCGGCGCAGTTCTTTGAACTTATCGACTTGGACGAGCAGATCCAAAAAGACGGAGAGGCAAAGCCATCCGCGCCCGGCATAGAAAAAGACATAGAAAATTTGGAAGCCAAAAACATCACTTACCGCTATCCGTTGACCGACGAATACAGACTGATAAATGTGAGCTTTGCAATCCGCAAAGGCGAGAAAGTGGCGTTTGTCGGCGAAAACGGAGCGGGCAAAACGACGTTTGTCAAGCTTTTGACCGGAATGCTCGAACCCTCGCACGGCGAGATTCATATCAACGGCGAAAACGCGAAGCACATGGACTTTGCGGGCAGATATGGCTCGCTGTCGTGCGTGTTCCAGGAACCGGCGCGATTTGGCACGTTCACCGTCGCGGACAACGTATTTTTGGGCGACGTCGAAGCAAAACGGAAGGAAGGCAAAATCGACGAAGCGCTTGAATTTGCGGGATTTGAGGGAGCGGACAAGGAGGCCATGATCGGAAAAGACATAGGGGGGACCGACCTGTCCGGCGGCCAGTGGCAGAAAATAGCGATAGCGCGGGCATATTACCGCGGCCGCGATTTCATGATCCTCGACGAGCCCACGAGCAATCTCGACCCGCTCGCCGAAGCGGAGGTTTTCAAAAAATACATAGCGATGTCAAAAGGCAAAACGGTCATCATAGTCACGCACAGGATAAGCGTGGCCTCGCTCGCCGACAGGGTGGTGGTTTTTTCCGGCGGGGAGATCGCCGAGGACGGCTCGCACGACGAGCTGTTGTCGCGTGGCGGCGAGTACGCGAGGCTGTATTCCACGCAGGCCAAATGGTACGACAGATGAATTCGGCAAACTGTTCGAAATTGTTAATTTTTGATTAAAAAGTAAATTTTCGATCAAAATGCTTGTTCTGATTATATTTTTGTGCTATAATATCCCCATGGCAAAAAACGGCATAATATCGGTCGAAAGGGAGAAACAAAAAATGGCTGAAATGAATCTTAAAGAGCGTTCGGTATATGATTTTATCATCGAAACGATAAAGAAAGAAGGGTTTTCACCGTCCGTGAGGGATATAAAGATCGCGCTGAACATAAAGAGCACCTCGACGGTCCACTCGTACCTCGAAAAACTGGAAAAGAAAGGCTATATCCAGAAGGAAGCGGGAAAAAGCCGGACCATAAGGGTTGACAACGTGGACGCGAGCGGAAAGAGGACTTCGATAAAAGTGCCGATCGTGGGCAAAGTCACCGCAGGGGTCCCGATACTCGCGGCCGAGAACCGCGAGGGATACCTCGATTTTCCCATATACAAGCAGAACTATCTCAATTCAAAGCTGTTCGCCCTCAAGATCAGAGGGGACAGCATGGTCGGGGCCGGAATAATAGATGGGGACTATATCGTGGTCGAAAAAAGAAACTACGCCGACAACGGGGAGATCGTGGTGGCCCTGATAGACGAGGAGGCCACCGTGAAAAAATATTTCATCGAGGACGACGGCATACGCCTGCAGCCCTGCAACCCGGCGATGCAGCCCATCATAGCCAGGGACGCCGTGGTGCTTGGCAAAGTGATCTCGGTCATGAGATTCTATTGATTTTTGGTTTGCCGTATGTATCACTATGCCGATTACAAGACGATCATCTCCCCAAATAACGGGATGAACCTGTACCGGGGCTGCACGCACGGCTGCATCTACTGCGACAGCCGCAGCCATTGCTATCAGATCAACCACGACTTCGAAAACATAGAGGTCAAGCGCAACGCCCCGCAGATATTGGAGGAGCAGCTGAAAAAAAAGAAAAATCGGTGCATAATAAGCACGGGCTCGATGTGCGACCATTACATCCATATCGAGCAGGAGCTGAAGCTCACGCGCAGCTGCCTGCTGAAAATCGAAAAATACGGCTTCGGCCTCTCGATTTTGACCAAGTCCGCGCGGATACTGCGCGATTTGGACGTGCTTTCGGCCATCGCCAAAAACGCGAACTGCATAGTGCAGATGACGCTGACCACCTACGACGAAAAGCTCTGCCGCATCGTCGAGCCCAATGTGTCCACCACGCTTGAACGCTTCCATGCGCTCGAGGCCATGCGCGAAGCGGGCATACCCACAGTGGTGTGGATCTGCCCGGTCCTGCCCTTTATCAACGATACCGAGGAAAATCTGCGCGGGCTGATGGATTACTGCGTCAAGGCCGGTGTGCGCGGGCTCGCGTCCTTTTGTTTCGGCACCACGATGCGCGAGGGGAGCCGGGACTATTTTTACAAGTGCCTTGACCGGCATTTCCCCGGCGTAAAACAGAAATACATCGAAAAATTCGGCAACGAGTACGCCTGCTACAGCGACGGCGGACTGGCCTTGAGGGCACTCACCAAAGATATATGCCGCGCCCACGGAATCATATACAGGCCCGACGAGCTGGCTTCCGCGCTGTACAGTTTCGAGCCTGGCCAGCGGCAGATATCAATGTTCGACGAATGAGCCCTCCGCCTTCTCCACGACCCACTCGAGGTTCACCAGCTTTTCGAGCAAATCCATCGGCGTATAAAAATAGTGATTGCTCGCCTCGAAGCCTATGCGCGAATCTTTTTGCCGCAGCCCGGACAGGCGGATCACGTTTTCTTTTTCGGCCCCGGCCGCTTCGGCCATGCCGGAGGCGTCGCCGGCATCGCGCGACCTGACGAATTTTATGTGGTTGCACGCGCTTCGCATCTTGCAGGCGGCAGCCTTTGCGTTTATGATGATTTCGGCGAGCGTTTTGTTTTCCGGGTCCTCGATTTTTTCGAATTGATTCAAGGCCAAATCCATTCCGTCCGCCACTTTTTGCATCTCGGCTTCATATACATCCGCAGGATATATCGCGCGCCAGCCGTCGATGTCATCGTAGGGAAAGCCGATCATCGTGGCGCCGTATCCGGTTTTTTGCGTGTGAAACGGCGCGGAAATCCCGAAGTTCTGCGGCGCGACGTATGCCACCCCCACATCGAACGGGAATTTGGCGAATGCGGAGCTGAATTGCTTTTGGGCCTCATGCACTTTTTCGCCGAGCTCTTTCCCGAATACGAGATTCAGAAAATCGGCCGCCGTGCTTTCGGGGTTTTTGCTCAGATAATCGACAAATTGCATATTGAGCGAAGGATAGCCGCCGAGCGTCCAGCATAGCTGAAAATTTCGTATACCGCGTTTTATCAGGTTCTTTATGTGGGCCTCGATCAGCTCCAAGGCGGGGATATACGGGATGTTCCACAGACGGTGGTATATTCTATTTATGTTTTATCAAGGTTAGAAGTACCTCAATCAGG
>Ga0082212_10007799_pt1 | contig 14074 bp, 12 predicted proteins | sample TergutNt197P3_FD_71548 | JGI IMG/M metagenome (GOLD analysis project Ga0082212, IMG submission 71548) | Neocapritermes taracua P3 segment gut microbial communities from Petit-Saut dam, French Guiana - Nt197 P3 | ecosystem: Host-associated > Arthropoda: Insects > Digestive system > Gut ... | reverse complement strand
AAATTGGGTAAGATAGTGACTGTCAAATGCTACAACATGTTAGGGGGTGGAAAATGGTCGGAGAAACCCGAAACGCCTGTTCCTTCATGGCTCGATTGGGACAGATGGCAAGGCCCTGCGGCACAACGCGCTTACAGTCCCAGCATCGTCACAGAACGCGGACGGGGTGACTGGGGCTGCTACTGGGCATACAGCGGCGGAGGACTTGCCGACGATGCTTCGCATGTGATGGACTTTGCGCGTTTGGTTATCGGCGACCCGCCTCACCCCAAATCCGTCTATGGATGGGGAGGTAACCATGCTTTTGGAGGAACACGTGAAACGCCAGAATACCAATCTATTGTATATGATTTCGGGGATTTCACCCTGTCGTGCGACAACGCTTATGCCACCAACTACATGACCAAAACGCCCGGAAACATACGGATGGATAAGAGCCTTTTCCCGAACTGGCGTAACAATTCCACCCGTACCGAGATTTACGGTACGGAAGGATTGATGTATCTGGGGCGGCATGGCGGCGGGTGGCAGGTGCTGGGGCCGAACGATGAGATTGTGGCCCAGGATGGCGGTGTTTTTCCCGACAGGGAACATCAGATTGACTTCATACAGGCGCTTCGTACCCGCAAGAACCCCAATGGCGACATGGAAGAATGTCATCGCAGCGCAACGCTTGTCCATCTTGGCAATATCGCATACCGTGTGGGTAACAAACAACTCCTGTTCGATGGTCAGACCGAGAAAATCCTCAACGACGACCATGCGAATACCCTTGCTCGAGGCGCTTACCGGCAAGGATATGTGATACCCGAAAATGTATGACAATATGATGAAGAAGTTAATATGCGTTGCTTCGGAACTGTTTGTCAGGCTAATAGCGGTTATTGCATTGTTTTGTATCCTTGTATCCGCCCAGGCTCAAACAACATCTTTCAAGTCGGATTTCAGCAAAGGAAAAACCGGCGAACTGCCCGAAGGTTGGAAACTGACTACCTTCCAGGATAGCGGCGCTCCTCATTTTATCGTCAAAGAAGATGCCAAAGGCCGCTATCTTTCGCTTTCTGGCAATGGCGACCCTTCTGCCGTTGCCTACATCTCCATAAAGACGAATCTTGCACCGGGAACTTATCAATACAGGGCGCTTTTTTCTATTTCCGACGATGTGAATCCGCAACGCAACCTGCTGTTCCAGTGCCAAACAAGGACTTTGGACGGTATTTTCAGTTTTTACAGGCTGGATAACGGGATGGTCGAAGGGCGTGAAACCATTGTTGTGACAGACAATACACGCTCAGATGAGGCCGAGTTGAGACTGTATTATCGTTTCAATGCAGGTGGAGAAGTGAAAATACATTCCATTACCATCACGCCATGCGATCCTGTTCAGCCCCGATGGGCAAGATTTGCATGTACGCAGGGTTCAATAGAAAGAGACCAAATGGCTGCCATTGCCGGGCAGGCGGCTGATGACGGCGCCGACTTGCTGCTTTTCCCCGAAATGGTTTCGCAAAAAGGCGTTCAGGATGCATTGCAGGGCGAAGAGGTGATGGATTTATTATCAAAACTGGCTGCCCGGCATCGTATGTATGTGGCTGCTTCTGTGTACGTGGTCGACAAAACTGATGGCAAAAAATACAACAGAGGCGTTCTATTCGATCGGAACGGCCAGTTGACAGGCATCTACGACAAGATACACCCGTATAGCCCCGAAGCAAACGAAGGAGGAATTACGCCCGGTATGCGAACGAATATTTTCGAGACTGATTTTGGCAAAGTAGGCATGGTCATTTGTTACGACAGCTGGTTTACCGACGTGACGCAACTCTTTGCGTTAAAGGGTGCCGAAGTGATTCTTTTCCCCGTGGCGGGTTATTATCGCAGTCTCATTCACGCGCGCGCCGCAGACAATCAGGTACGTTTTGTCATTTCAGTACTCGGTAAATCGAACGGGTATGGTATTTTCGACACGGCCGGGCGCGATGTGCAGGATCCCGACAAAGACCCTACGGTGCATACATCCTCCGGAATCTCCTTCAGGGATGTACGTACTTTTGATGTAAACGGTATCGGTCTGTTATGTGCCAGCCTTGATCTGAACTGTAATATCTCGCCCCATTACAACAGCGGAACGATGCGTGAAGCGCCCGGTGGTAAGAGAAATCGCGACGATCAGGTAATTTATTTAGATGATTTGATTAAAAAAGAAAAAGAACGCTGGTGGAAAGAATAGGAAGCATTATGAAAACTACAAAACTTGGAAAATCAGACATATCCGTAACGCCGCTGACCGTCGGCTGCTGGCAGTTTGGGAGCGGCGACTATTGGGGCAACCATTCGCAACGGGAGGCCAATAATGTGGTTAGCGCGGCCTTGGACGTGGGTATCAACACATTCGATACAGCCGAAGTGTATAACAGCGGCGAAAGCGAACGGTCGTTGGGCATTGCCCTCAGGGGACGCCGCGACAAGGCAGTCGTCATATCGAAAATCAGTCCGTCGAACTGCCGTCATGTGCGCCGTCACTGTGTTGAAAGCCTGCAACGGCTGGGTATGGACTACTTGGATGTATACATGATTCACTGGCCAATCAACACGCTTTCCGTACAACACTTCGCCTCAAACGAACAGCTAATCGAATCACCCCCTACCATCGAAGATACCTGTCAACAACTCGATGAATTGAAAAGAGAAGGTTTGATCCGTTCCATCGGTATCAGTAATTTTGGACGGATACAGATGGAAGAAGTGGCGGCAACCGGCATTCAGGTTGACGTCAACGAACTGACGTACAATATCGTATCGCGCGCCATTGAAGCCGAAATAGCGCCATGCTGTACAGAGCACAACATCAGTATCATCGGTTCAATGGGTTTGCAGCAGGGCTTACTGGCAGGCATTTACCGGACAGCCGACGATGTTCCCAAGCATCAGGCACATTCGCGCCACTTTGCCAACCATCGCGGAAAAGAGACGTCGCGTCACTACGAAGAAGGCGCTGAACAGGAAATATTCGAAGTAGTCGACCGGCTGCGCGGGATAGCAGACGAATTAAATATCCCTGTTGCCCAATTGTCCATCGCCTGGATACTCAAAAAGCCGTTCATCGCATCAACCCTTGTCGGAACTTCAAATGTCGACAACCTCAAGATGAATGTTCAGGCTGCCATACTGGATATACCCGATGAAGTAGAAGCGTTGATAGACAAAATAAGCCTGCCGACGCTCGAAAAACTGGGCAACAGTCCCGACTATTACGAACACCGGTCAAAAAGCAGAACGTATTAACAGCAAGGGGGCATGCCCCCTTGTCAGAAAAGAAGAATATTATGTTAAGAGGAATCAGTAATCTAATCTCTCCCGAACTCCTGAAAATACTGATGGAGATGGGGCATGGCGACGAACTCGTACTGGGCGACGGCAATTTCCCTGCCGCTTCACATGCACAGCGGTTGGTTCGCGCCGACGGACACAGTATCCCCGCGATGCTCGACGCCCTGTTACCGCTTTTCCCACTCGACTATGCCGTCGATTTTTCAGCCATACTGATGGACAGCCGGGGTCAGGAACCGGCAGTATGGAAAACTTACAGGGAAAAGCTTAGCGTTTACCCCGATGGCGACAAAAATTTCTTTGTAATCTCAAAACCGGATTTTTACGAACGCGCGAAGCAAGCCTATTGTGTTGTTGCCACCGGCGAATCCGAAAGATTTGCCAACCTCATCATCCGAAAAGGAATTATCAGCATATCATGAATATCTTCCGGTATCATTATTGAAAAATTTCTTTTTCAGGTACTTCCGGCGCAAGTTTTTTAAAGAATTTTTGTCATATCAAAATTTTTTAGCGTACCTTTGCAAAGGTAACTAAAATGCTTGAATTGAAATGAAAGTATATCACGGTGGATATTATCCGGTTGAAAATCCGAAAATCATAAAAAGAAATTTTCCGAAAGATTTTGGATCGGGATTTTACTGCACAGAATTGGAAGACCAGGCAATACGTTGGGCAAAACGCTACGATACAACTGTGGTTTCGGTTTTTGAATATTTGCCTGATGAAAGCCTTAAAGTTTTGCATTTCAAGGAAATGACAGAAGAGTGGCTTGATTTTATTGTTGATTGCCGTTCCGGAAAACAACATAAATTTGACATAGTGATCGGCGCTATGGCTAATGATCAGATTTACAATTACATATCCGATTATATTAACCGGATTATTACACGTGAACAATTTTGGGTTTTGGCAAAATTCAAATATCCGACGCACCAAATTTGTTTTTGTACAAAAAAAGCATTGAATTGTTTGTCATTTATTGACGGTAAAAAATATTAATAATGAGCGGAAGAGAAGAAAAAGAGAGTAACGATTTGTTTTTTCTGTGTTCGCTGATAGAGCATACAGGCAGAAAAACAAAAAACCATCGCAGCGTTGTGGTAAATGCGCTTGGCAAGGAAAAATTGCAACATATTCTTGATTTGGCAGATGTATATCACTGTGAAAATATGGATAAGGTGGCGTTCGACTTAATTAAAAAGCACAAAATAGAAGAACGTACTTTTGATAATGTTTCCGATTCAAAATACGCAATACCAACGCACTGGGATATTGGAAAAGTGTATAAAAGACTGATTATTGACATTAGCAGAAAACAGAATAAACCGCTGATTGACTCATTGATAGAAGTCTATAACTCGTGGCTTTCCCGCAAAATAGAAGATTTTAACAGTAGCGTTTATTATGAAAGCCCCGAATATTTGTATGCGTCTTATTTAGCGGGAGATGTTTTGTAACAATTAATCACTAACCACAATCTTTTCAACTTGTCGGATGATATAGCCGTCGTTCGATATACCTTCGATCACCACAGAATAGGTAGTCTGAAAATCGGAAGTATAAAACTCGAATGACGCTTTGCCGTCGTCCGAAACGATGAGGTCGGGCTTCCAGTAGATGGTGGATCGATAATCGGGATTTGTGAAAGTTTTCAATTCCGGCGTATCATATTTCGGCGAATAAAACGCTACGGGTTTCTGGTATCCTAACGGCGCGAATGTTATTTTGTCAGCGCTTTCGATAATAGCGTTATTTTCACCTCGTCGGGTTGTGATACTGATTACGCCTGCCGCTGCTCCCTGTGACCCGAAAACTACAGGAGCATTTTTAAAAATATCTATCGCTTCGACATCAAGGACGCTTAAATCATCTAATAAGCCGTTAAAAGGAATACCGTCAACCACCAAAAGCGGAGGAACAAGGATAAGGTTTCCCCCGGTAAAGGCAATGCGTCCCCGAATATTAACATTTCCGTCAGGGAGGATTCGTATGCCGGCAACAGTACGTAACATTTCTGTGATTTTTACGGGATTTCTTTTCTCGATATCTTCTCGATAGATGGTAATATCTGAAGATGAATTAAGCGGGAATTGTAATCTTGCCTCATCCTTTTTCTCAATCCGTTTGGCAGAGACGACTACTTCCGATAACTGAATCAATTTCATGTCGTCGTCGTATTGCGCCCGTAACTCAGCCTTTTTCATAAAATCAGTTGTATCAACAGTCGTTTGATAGTTTTTGTCTGCGTTGAAAGGTAGCGGCAACTCGCTTATCGGAATATGTTTAAATACCGGAAATTTTTCCTGATTAACAACTAATTCAACGCCTGACCTTCCTTTTTGATTCTTTGCCTGAATAAGAAATTGGACGTTGTCGGGATAATGCGCAAAAAAACTGAATAAACCGGCAGAATCGGTCTCCTGTCGCATAAATCCGCCATCGTTCGTGACGAGAAAAACCTCGCTGTTTGCAACAGGTCTTTTGAGTAAAGCGCTTTTAACCGAACCCGATATTTCTTTCAACGCTTCATATCCGGTCTGCGGAAGCATGTAATTTCCCTTGATCGCTTCTGAAATGTTATATCTCCGCCAGCCTTGTGTCATCATTAACAGATCGAGCGCATACTTTGCCTCCGCATGATCCTGAAGATAATAGCCCGGCGATTCGATCGTTCCCTTTAATTCGGACGAGAGTAACAGGCTTGACAGGATCGTGTGGAGCGTATCCGGCGTCACATCGCCATCATCTGTCACGACTACCGAAACCCGACCTGACAGCGGATTACCTTCTGCGTTCGTTATATAAATTTCAGATGACACGTTTTCTCTTTTTTGATAGGAGGACTTTCCGGTAGAATAAACAAGGTTCGCCTGATCGTCATTTTTGTTGAAAAACAGCCGTTCGCTGATCGGATTCATCTGTTCGTCAAACAGCATGATTTGTAGAATGCCTGAAGGAAACTGGTCGCTGGAAAAGGCAATCGGTGCATTAACGTAATTCCATGCGGCAAAATATAGCATGATTCCCCGACAGTGAACGAGCAGGTAAAGTGGTTTTTCAGGCATGTCGGGCGATTTTTTCACATCTACATTCAATCGGTTTCTTTGATAGCCAACTGCTATCGAATACGTCTTCCTGGCGTCTGTAAGTTTGAAGCGCTTTTCCTGTCCGTTTTGATTTTTGCACAGCAGATAATATGCTTTACCCGCCTGCGGCGTAAAAGTAAATGCGCCCATACCGGCAAACATTGTATTAACTTCTGTAATCACGACGCCTTCATCATCAACAATTTCGCCGGTTATCGGTTCCGACCCGCCGTTCTTGTTCAACGCCTTAAACGCCGTCTTGCAACTGACGCCCTCCGTCAGATAGCCTCCTTCAGGATAAAACGATACATCAAAATCACCGGCTATTTTCCTTTCGGAAAGCGGCATGTTGATTGATTCTTTATTGTTCTTTGCGAACCCGTCAGGGTGAAGCAATCCGGTTTTCAAATTACTAATCCGGATCGGTTTCTTGAAAAAATAATCATCCCCAAGATTCTCTTGATATCGTGTGTATGCCCTCAGTATATAATCGCCTTCCGAATTGAAATCCGAGAGGAATACATGCCCGTGAAACATGCCATTTTCATCGCGGCTAATCATCACGCGATTCACCAGCGAATCAGATGAATTTATCAACTCGACATATACATATTGACTGCTTGTCTGTGGACGATGCGAAAAAGCGTCGACCACATACGCCGAAAACCAGATTTTTTCGCCGGGAACGTACCTTGCGCGATCCGTATGAATATGAATTTTTTCTTGCGGAAACAGGCTCAGTTGTTTTACGAAACTGTCATGAATGGCTTCCGGCGTTACAACATCCTGCGTATTAACGGCAAACGCGCATAAACCGAAAAAAAACAGATTCAACCATTTCATCATATACATGAATAAAATATTAGTTACTTTTTTACACAAAGTCTATATTGAGCATTACACGGGGATGATGATGGTTGTAACGCTCTTGACGCAATATCTGCTTTCCTTCTTCTGTGATGGTAATCTTTATCATACGCTTTTTTTGTGACAAAGATACAAATATCATTTAATTCCCATACATTGCCCCAATCAACTCCACTTTTTATCAATTAAATTGTGCTAATAATCAATTAACCGAATTGGATTTGAGCAGGAATACGAAACTGCAGTACTTAACTTGTGTTAATTCAAGAAAACACTTTTACTGTATTTTTGTAATTTCAAAAAAACACTATACCTTTGCAGAAAAAAATATTTAGCAAAATGGAAAGTTTGTACAAGATATTTTATCAGCATTTGGGTAGAACGGATATCTCTTTTACACGGTATTTATATTCGCAAATAAGATGGGAAAACCGTCTGATTGGCATTACAGGCGCAAGAGGAACGGGTAAAACTACCCTGTTGCTGCAGTATATCAAAAAAACCTTTGGCAATGCGCCCAAAGATGTTTTGTATGTCAGTTTAGACAATATCTGGTTTTCGAGAAATCGACTATTTGACCTGGCAAATGATTTCGATAAAATGGGTGGCAAATACCTGTTTATCGATGAGGCGCATAAATATGGTAACTGGTCGCAGGAAATCAAAAATATTTATGATAGTTTTCCGGATTTGAAAGTGGTATTTACCGGTTCTTCGATGCTCGAAATCTACAGGGGCAATGCCGATTTGAGCCGGAGAGCGGTGCATTATGTTCTGCAGGGTATGTCGTTCAGGGAGTTTCTTATATATGACCGGAATATTGAATTTGAAAAAATTGGTTTGGACGATATTTTACAAAATCATATTGAAATTGCAAGTATGATAAACGAAAAAATAAAGCCTTTGCCATTGTTTCAACGCTATTTAATGGAAGGGTATTATCCTTATTATAGAGAAGACAGCGAAATATATGGAGAACGACTATTGAATACAGTCAATGCGATTCTGGAAACCGATTTGCCATCTGTTGAAAATATTGAATTGCACACCATTAAGAAAATCAAGCAACTTTTGTTCATCATTGCGCAACGGGTACCTTTTTCGCCGAATATTAAAGAATTGTCAGCCATACTTGAAGTAAGCAGAAAGAGCCTGCTCAATTATTTAACATTTTTGGAAAAAGCACAGTTGTTAAACTTGTTACATCAGGATGTTTCCGGGCTTAGGGTTTTGGCTAAACCTGAAAAAATCTACCTGAACAATACGAATTTAGCGTATGCGCTGGAAAGCGAAAAACCCGATATTGGAAATATTCGTGAAACTTTTTTTCTCAATCAGTTGAAAGTTGTTAACGAAGTAACGTCCGCCAATAAAGCTGATTTTACGGTCGATCGTAAATACATATTTGAAGTTGGCGGAAAAAACAAGGGACACGGGCAAATAGTTGGATTGGATCATGCTTATCTGGCGCTGGATAATATCGAATACGGTTTTGGCAATAAAATTCCTTTGTGGCTGTTTGGAATGTTATATTGATTGAACAACAGGTAGTTTAATAAAAGAAGAAATCTTAAAATAATCAATCAGGAAAAAGAATATGAAAGCGCTTGTATTAGAAGAATACAACAAATTAGTTTACCGCGATGTGGATGAACCGCAACCGGCAGCGGAAGAGGTTCTTATCCGTGTGAAAGCGTGCGGTATCTGCGGGAGCGATGTGCACGGGATGGATGGCAGCACCGGACGGCGGCAGCCACCTGTTATCATGGGGCACGAGGCTTCGGGTGTGATTGTAAAAACCGGCGAGGGTGTAACCCGATGGAAAGAAGGCGACCGCGTCACTTTTGACTCTACCGTCTATCCTTTGAACGACTGGTATACGCTTAAGGGTCGTTACAACCTTAGCGAGGGTCGCGAAGTGGTGGGCGTATCGCCGAAAGAATATAAACGGCATGGGGCTTTTGCGGAATATTTAGCCGTGCCGCAACATATACTTTATAAAATACCGGATAATGTGAGCTTTGAACAGGCCGCCATGGTAGAGCCTGCCGCCGTGGCTGCACATGCCGTACGGATTTCGGGTATCAAAGTCGGGGATAGCGCCGTCGTGATTGGTAGCGGGATGATTGGGACGTTTATCGTCAGTTTGCTTAAAGCGGCTGGCGCTACGCCTGTCATCGCTGTGGATGTGGACGACGGGAAACTTAAAATGGCTTCCAACTATGGCGCTGATATTACCGTCAATTCTAAAAATCAACCTGTTGCCGAAACGGTACGCAACCTTACAAAAGGTCGCGGCGCTGACTTCGGTTTTGAAGTGGTCGGAATTTCCGCTACCGTCAATACACTTATTGAGTCGCTTCGCAAGGGAGCGACGGCTGTGTTAGTCGGCAACCTGACGCCGGTCATTGAGTTCCCGCTGCAAAAGGTAGTCACTTCCGAAATCAAAGTGCAGGGTAGTTGTGCCATTTGCGGCGAATATGAAATCGTACTGGATATGATTGCCTCCGGCGCGCTTCGGGTCGACGGCATGATCTCGGCTGTAGCGCCATTGAGCGAAGGCGCCGAATGGTTCCGGAAACTCTATCACAGGGAAGGAAATTTTAATAAGGTAATACTTGTACCATAGATTTATAAACAATAATAATTCATTAGGCCATGAATGATTTAACGCAGGCAAGAAAATTAATAAAAGATTGCCGAGAAACCCGAGATCCCTGTTTAGATTTGGGATGTTGTGGTATTACCGACCTGAAAGAATTACCGGAACTATTTGAGTGTACACATCTCGAAACGTTGATTCTTAGTAATGAATGGTATGATGAAAAAGGGAAACAGGAGAGTAGAAATATAGGAATGGATAATGAAATATCTTCCATTACAGAGGGTATTTCAAACTTAATAAACTTAACAACACTGATTATTGGAGGTGACTATAAGTTTTCATGGAAAATTTCCGATATTAGATATTTAGCCAATCTGACTGGATTGCAAACTTTATACCTTGATAGAAATCAAATTTCCGATATCAGTTATTTATCTAATCTGACCGGCTTGCAAACTTTAGACCTTCGTTACAATAAGATTTCCGATATCCGTTATTTATCTAATCTGACCGACTTGCAAACTTTAGTCCTTAGTGACAATGAAATTCCCAATATCAAATATTTATGCAATCTAACCGGCTTGCAAACTTTAGACCTTCATTACAATCAAATTTCCGACATCAGTACTTTGTCTAATCTGACCGGATTACACACTTTAGACCTTGGTGGCAATAAAATTTCTGATATCAGTTATTTATCTAATCTGGACGGATTACAATCTTTAATACTTAGAAGCAATTACATCGAAACAATAGACTGTTTTGAAACTATCATTAAATCATTTAAAAATTTAAGAGAGTTGTGTATATATAAAAATAGTTTCCCGTATCCACAATTAGAAGACGGTAACAATCTTGGCGCTGTTTTAAAATATTTTTCCGACCGTCAATTAATAGAAATTGAGGAAGAAAAGGAAAAATTTGTAAAGCATTTACCGGCAAAAGTAATGTTATGGGGAAATCATACAGTCGGGAAAACTACCTTTTGGCAATATTTTAACTCGGAATCAATCGAAGATTTTGTAAATAAAGAGGATGTCGAAAGCACGCATATTTTGAATATACATGAATATAATCCGGCTAAAGATTCATTGCCGAAAGCCATGTTTTATGATTTCGGCGGACAGGATTATTATCATGGTTTGTATCAGGCATTTTTTTCGGATGATTCTATCAATTTATTGTTATGGAACAAACAGACAAATAGTAATGACAGCGGCGTAGCTTGCGACGACACAGGTAATTCAACGCGTTATTTTACCCGGAATTACTGGCTGCATCAGTTGAAGTATGCTTTTGAAAAACGAAAACAGGAAAACAAACATTCGGGAACATCGTCTGAGCCAATACTTTTAGCGCAAACAAACGCCGATAACAGTAAACGCCAAAATTATACCGGAGACATCCATTTATTTGATATTGTCGATACCTTTTTTGTGTCGTTAGAAAAAAAAGAAAAATTACTGTTAAGCAATGCGGTTTTTCAATCATCACTAAACCATCTGAAAACAAGTCTGTTGCATGAAATTGATGTAAAATGGGGTATAACCCCCAAAGAAACTCATTACGAAGCATTTATAGAATATATCTTATCTTACAGCGAAGTTGAGTGTGTCTTAATTCAGGATTTATTGGAGTACTATCCTCGAAAAAAACAGGAAAGCGATGAATACTTTTTAAGAATCTTGCAGGCAGAATTAGTAGAATTGTATCAAAGAGGCTTGGTATTGTATCATAATGAAGGAGTGATAGAGAATGTCGTTTGGCTCAACCCTGCGAAAACAGTGAAACATATTCATGGCGAATTGTTATCAAAAAAAGCAATTACACATCGTGGAAATGTGCCTGAAAATGAATTTATTACGGATAAAAATATTATAAATCTGTTGAAAGCCGAAAAAGTAATCTTTCATGATGAGAAGAAAAAACAATATATTATTCCGGGCTATTTGCAGTTGTCGAAAGATGACAAGTATTTTGAGATACTAAAATTTGGTTTCATAAAGCCTGATTTCATATTGAAATTCAGACATTTTATTCCCTTTGGATTAATTAATCAGTTGATTTGTTATTATGGCAGACAGCCCGATCAAAAGAAATACTGGCGCGACCAGTTGATTTTTACATTTGCCGGTTGTTATAAGGTATGGATTCGGCTCAATTTCTCGGAACTGACAATAGGCGTTTATATAAACCCGGTACAAGATAAAAAACAGGTATTGCCAATCGAAGCAGTCAAAAAAGCGATTTTTCTGAATATCATAGACTTTTATTGGGGAAAAGAAGTGGAACCTAAAAAAACAGACGAGAAATACAGTTCGGATCGTTCTGAGTTTAGCGTAAAATATTTTCCATTTGAAGAGCAAGTTACGGATTATTTAGTGAACAAAGAAAAAGTTGCAATAGACATCATTGAAGATATGTATATTTCCGTAGATGGCAAATACTATGTTCATCATCAGGAATTGGAATGTATTGACGACTATCAGGCAAATATACCGGTTTATACGTTGAAAGAAGGTACAAAAGAATTGGATACGGTTTCGCATTTCACCAATCCGGTTTATTTATATAAAAATTTCAGTAACAATAAATTATTACGTAACATGAAAAAAATATTTATTTCCTATTCAAAAGAAGATAAGGCATATATGCATGAATTTTTAAAGCATATAAGGAGTTTACGCGATGAGGGTTGGACAGAACCATGGATGAATGGATCGGAATCGGGAAAAAATGGGATTCTGAAATACAACGCCATATTGAAGAATGTGATATTATGGTATGTTTGGTAAGCGTTGATTTTCTCAATACAGGTTATATCCGTAAAAAAGAAGTAATCAAAGCAATTGAAGAACAAAAAATTTTGCACCCAATTATCATTAAACCGTGCGATTGGGAAAAATGTGATTTTGCAAAATATGAGGTTGCGCTCAAAGGTAAATGTATCAGTCTTAATGAAAATGAAAAAGGTATTATCAAAGAAAACACCTCAGTTGAAAGAGCACAATTTTGGGTAGAAATCATTAAGGAAATGCGAAATAAAATTTTTAAGAAAACAGATCAATGAATAAAAAAGCCAAAAATAACAAATTGCAAATCCGCAACAGTACGGCTGAATTTTTGATTTTTGCCTATCAGTCGAAAGGTGATGGCGTAGAGGTGCGCGTACAGGACGGTACGATTTGGCTGTCGCAAAAAAGTATGGGATTGCTGTTCGATACTTCAACCGATAATATTGGGTTGCACCTTAAAAATATCTTTGCAGAAAGCGAATTGAACGAAGTTTCAACTACCGAGGATTTCTCGGTAGTTCAACAGGAAGGGAATCGCGAGGTTAGCCGAACGGTGAAACATTACAATCTTGATGCGATCATTGCCGTTGGTTATCGCGTCAATTCAAAGCGTGCGACGGCTTTTCGCCAGTGGGCAACTGCTGTACTGCGCGATTTTGCGCTGCGGGGTTACGTAATCGACCGAAAGCGGATGGAAAATGGCGCTTTTTTCGACGACGACTATTTCGAACGACTGTTGGAGGAGATTCGTGAAATCAGACTGTCGGAACGGCGGTTTTATCAGAAAATCACGGATATATATTCTACTGCAATGGATTATAATCCCGAATCGCCTACCACCAAAGCATTTTTTGCAAGAGTTCAGAACAAAATGCACTTTGCGGTGCATCAACATACTGCTGCCGAGCTGATATATAGTCGCGCCGACCATACAAAAGAAAATATGGGATTGATTTCATGGGAAAAATCACCCAAAGGAAAAATTGTAAAGACAGACGTAACAATAGCCAAAAACTACCTGACGGAAAGCGAATTGGGATCGCTGGGGCGTATTGTTAACGGTTACTTAGACTTTGCCGAAGAGTATGCAAAACAACATATTCCGCTCACGATGAACGATTGGGCAAAACATTTGGATTTAATTTTGCAGGCAAACGGAAGGGATTTATTGCAAAATACAGGGATAATTACCGCTGCGCTTGCCAAACAACATGCCGAAAACGAATTTGAAAAGTACCGCCCCATTCAGGACCGGCTTTTTGAATCGGACTTCGACAGGGTGATGAAAATGATTGAAAAACAATAATATATGTTTAAACCATAAAACTTGGAATTACAAATATATCAAATATACCATGAAAAAATCATTTATTATCCTGCTCTTTGTC
>Ga0082212_10007798_pt1 | contig 14074 bp, 15 predicted proteins | sample TergutNt197P3_FD_71548 | JGI IMG/M metagenome (GOLD analysis project Ga0082212, IMG submission 71548) | Neocapritermes taracua P3 segment gut microbial communities from Petit-Saut dam, French Guiana - Nt197 P3 | ecosystem: Host-associated > Arthropoda: Insects > Digestive system > Gut ... | reverse complement strand
AAAAGGCGAAAAAAATTCGCGGGCTTTTGGAGTCTCCCGCTCACCAAACCCTACCTTGGGACTGTTACGAGCCCACATAATATCCATCTCCATTCACCATTCGGTTGCGGGAGAACCCCGCAGGAGATATTTCTATTTATTTTTTTGTCGCTTCCTGCACTTTTAAAATATGCGTAAAATATGCACCCATGCAAAGAAAGATCTTCTTGCTTGCCTTTTTCAATGGTGCTACAATATACCCAAGTGTCGAGTACAATGAAGATTTGGCTGGGAGTCATTTTGACTGAGGGAGTATTATGATGGCAGAGCAAGGCAAATGAATACAAGTCTTGTCGATTTATCTTTTTTCTTATGGCGAAGTGAATGAGATAGTTTTGGGATGAGGTCATAATATAATGCTTATTGTTGTAACCAATCGTCATTTGTGCCAGGATTTTCTGATGCAGCTCGAAAGGATTGCCCGGTGTCGTCCGGGGGCTGTTATCCTGCGGGAAAAGGATCTGCCTGAGTCGGAGTACCAAAAGCTGGCCCAGGACTGTGCGGGGATTTGCGTGCGGTATGGTGTTCCGTTGATTGTTCATAGTTTTGTAGAGGTTGCTCAGAGCATGGGGATGACGGAGATTCATTTTTCTTTTGTGGATTTTTGCGCCTTTTGCGGGCGAAAAGAGCTTGCGGAATCCCCGGATTTCCCGGAACTCCCAGGGAAGCAGAGAATTCCCGAAGCTTTTTCCCGGGTCGGGGTTTCCGTGCATTCCGTGGCGGAAGCGGTTATGGCTGAAGCTTGTGGCGCTTCTTATGTTGTGGCGGGGCATGTTTTTGCTACGGATTCTAAAAAGTGGTTGGAGCCTCGGGGTGTGGCTTTTTTGGCGGATGTTTGCGGGGCTGTGCGGATTCCCGTTTATGCCATTGGAGGAATTACGCCGCGCAACGCCCGTGATGTCATGGGGTGCGGCGCCGCGGATGTCTGCGTTATGTCGTCTTTGATGAGAGCCGAGGAGCCTGAGAGGCTTGTTGCTGAGTACATGCAAACAAAATAGATTAGATGCTTGCGTCTGTATAGATTAGATGCTTGCGTCTGTATAGATTAGATGCTTGCGTCTGTGATTTCTTTTTGGGCTTTTTTGGTGAGGGAAGTGAAAAGGATGGCGTAGGAGTTGTCGACCATATCCCGCAGGATAGCGTCGGGTACGGTGCCGTCGAGATAGACGGAGTTCCAATGGACTTTGTTCATGTAGTAGCCGGGGATGATGTCTTCGTATGACGTTCGCAGAAAGTCGCCGTCCGCAGGCATCAGTTTGAGAGTGACGACGGGTCTGCCGGTGTTTTCGTTCCCTTGCAGACCGAACATTTTGCCGCCGATCATGTAACGGGTTGCTTGCCATTCTTCTTTGTAGTCTTTGGTGGCACCTGGTTTTTGCATAAAGTAGGCGTCGAGCCAGGGATAGTTCATGGGTTATCCTCCTTATCCTAATCTTAGATTAAAGCGTTTCGTGAAGCAGTTGGCCTAAGATGGCGATGCCTTCTTGGATTTGGGCGTCGCTGGGGGTGGAAAAGTTGAGCCGGAAGGAACTGGAGAGGGTTTGTTCGTCTACGGTGAAGGCGTTGCCGGGGACAACGGCGACTTTGCGGGTCGCGGCTTGGCGGCAGAAAGCGAACATATCGATTGCCGGCGGCAGGGTGGCCCAGAGAAAAAGACCGCCTTCGGGACGGGTGCAGGCGACGGACTGAGGGAAGTGAGCGTCGATGCCGGAGAGCATGAGGTCGCGTTTGGATTGGTAGAGGGTTCTGAGGCGGTTAAGATGGGCACTGATGTCTTCTTCCAGCAAAAACCGTTGACAGATGATTTGGGCTAGCATGTTGGTGTGAACGTCGGCGCATTGTTTGGCGACGGTGAATTTGGCGATAACGGGTGGCGGGGCGATGACATAGGCGAGGCGCAGACCGGGGGCGATGATTTTGGAGAAGCTGCCGCAGTAGATGACCCGGCCGTCTTCGTCGAGGGTTTTGAGAGAGGGCAGGGGGTTGCCGCCATAGCGCAGGTCGCCGTAAGGGTTGTCTTCAAGTATTGTGACGTTGTGGCAGCGGGCCAGGTCGTAAATGGCTTGGCGTTTGGCCAGGGATGTGGTGATGCCGGTTGGGTTCTGGAAGTTGGAGATGATGTAGATGAAGCGGGTGCGCGGATTGTGTTGGAGAGCTTGTTCCAGGGCGGCAATGTCCATACCGTCGTCGAGGAGTTCGACGCCGACCAGATTGACGCTGTAGGAGCGGAAGGCGTTGAGGGCGCCGATGAAGGAGGGGGATTCGCAGATGACGGTGTCGCCTTCGTTGCAAAGGCAGCGGGCGGCGAAATCCAAGGCTTGTTGGGCGCCGGAGATGATCAGGCATTGGTCTGGGGTGATAGAGGGCATGGTTCTGCCGGGTGTTGTGTGGGGGAGGATTTCTCGTTGGGTGACAAAGTCGGCGATGGTTTGGCGCAAGGGGCCGTAGCCTTCGCTGACGGAATATTGCAGCGCCAGGGCGGGGGTTTCGGCCATAACCGCGGCCATGATGCGGCTGAGGGCTTCGGTCGGGAACGCTTGGGCGGAGGGGTTGCCGGCGGCCAGGGAGATGACGCTGGGGTCGGAGGTGGTTTTGAGGATTTCGCGGATGGCGGAGGGCTGCAAAGTGGATATTCTGTCGGAGAAGGTGTAGTTCATGAGGTGATCTCCTTTTTTGGGTTGTGGTTTGTGGAGATTTGTGTGGAATGAAGATTTGTGAGTTGGTATTCTGTGAATTTGTCTTTATAATCATATCATGGACAATGGACAATGGACAATGAGAGGCAGTTGAAGTGTGGCGGTTTTATGGGTTGACGGTTTTGATTGTTTTTGGGGTGTACATAGGCTTTGGGAAGAAAGGGTTGATGCCGATATGGCGGAGGTTGAGAGTTTTTGGTCCCTCGGTGAGCGGGTTGAGGCGGAACAGATTATAAATAAGTCGACTTTTGTTGCCGTGGTTTCCCCGGTGAGGTCGCCGCGGGAGGCTTGTGAGCATTTGCGGCGGGTGCGGGGGGATTATCCGAAGGCGCGCCATTATGTTTATGCGTACAGGCTTTGGGACAGCCGCGCTGAGAAGGCTTCGGACGATGGGGAGCCTCAGGGAACGGGCGGGCGGCCTGTGTTGGACGCGTTGGCTCACCGGCAGGTTTGGGATGCGCAGATTGTTGTCGTTAGGTATTTTGGCGGGGTTTTGCTGGGAACGGGTGGGTTGGCACGGGCCTATGGGGGCACGGCCCGGTTGGTTTTGGATAAGGCGGTTTTGCACAGGATGGCCGAGTTCTGGCTGTTTTCGCTGCAAATTTCTTATGGGTTTTTAGACGAATTCCGTGCTGTGTGTGGACGGCACCAATGGCTGATTGAGGCGGAGACGTTTGGGGAGCATGTGTTGGTGGCTTTGGCGGTGCCTGTGGTGGGGGAGAGCGTGTGGGCATCCTGGCTGGCGGAGAATGGGCATGGACGGGTGCTTTGTTTGGGGAAAGAACGGGTTTTTCGGGCTGTGCCTCCAGGTTATCTGGAAAATGATGTTACTCCATGAAAATAATAACCGGATTCCGGGTAAACTACTGTGAGAGAAAAGCTGAGGATTGTGGCCGGACAGACGAATAATGCTGTGAGAGGCTGGATTTTGTCCAAGGGTTTGTACCTTGAGCAGGGATATAAGCATATAATGTAGAAATGTGTATATTTGGAAAAGGAAGTGCGCGTATGAAGGCAAAAAGCGAGATTTTGGGTCTATGCATTGTTAATATCCAAACAGCGGATGAGATCGGTAAGATCCGGGATGTTTTGCTTGATCCCGCGAGCAAGGGTATTGCTTTTTACGTGCTGGCGGAACCTTCTGATTATTTTGGCGCGCGCTTGATCAGCCAGAAGCATGCTGTTGGGCTCGGCGGTTTTGCGCTGACGGTGACGGGGGAGCAAGTCATTGAAGATGTGGCGCATTGCCCTCAGGCGATCGAGCTGCTGAAAGGCGACGTTCAGGTTGTTGGTACCCACGCGCTTTCTGATAAGGGTGTTTTGCTGGGCATGATCAGGCAGATCTTTTTTGACGAGATGACAGGGGTGATTGTTCGGTACCGTGTCGAAAACGAGGAGGGGTGGGTTTTCGATATTGATGGCGCGAGTGTTGTGACGATGGGCGGCAATTTTACGATTTTTCTTGACAGCAGTGAGCTGATTGGCGTTTGCGACAATGGGCAATGGGCAACAGGCAATGAACAATGGGACAACGATGTCAATTCACTGACATCTGACAATGGGCAATTGGCAGCCGGTGACGAGCCTGATAGTTTTGAGGCGGCGGGTGTGGACGGCGAAGACGAGGTTTGGGAAGACGATGCGGATACTGCCGGTTATGATAAGGGTGAGGAACGTGTCTTGGAAGTGGCGGCCCGTCCTTTGTCTGCTGCGGAAATGGCTTTGGTTAAGGCTGCGGAGTCTTTGCGCCAAAAGTATGCGACCGAGGCTTTGCGCGCTCAAGGGCTGGAGTATTCCAACGAGATGAAGGCCGCGGTGCAGCCGTCCCTTTATGGCGCTGACCAGGTTGCCGCCGCCCAGGGCGGCGCGCGCGGATCGGCGAGGGTGGGCAAGGCCGCCGGAGGGGACAGGGCGAACAGGGCTGCCGGGGCGCATAAGCATAGCGGAGGCGCCGGAACTGCCGACGCGAAAAGACCCGGCAGAGCTGTTGAAATGAAGGAAACAAGGATACGGGGTGGAGAAACGGAGTTGAGTGTGAGAGCAGTTGGAAGCGCGGCGTTGGCCGAGAGTATGGAGCCTATTTCGGAGCGGGAGCCGGTTTCGCGCAGACCGGATGAAGGCGGCAGGGAAGTGGCCGCGCTCAAGCAAGATAAACCGTCGCAAGGCAAACCTGCGTCCAAACGAAACCATGATGAAGGTGGTTTATCGGCGGCAGACCTTATCTATCCAAAAGATTTCAACCTTTTTGACAGGAGACAGATGCAATTTTTGCTTGGCAAAAGGCTTTCGCAAGCGGTGCGGGTGGACAGCGGTGAAGTTATGGAGGAAGGCGAGTATATTACGGCCGAAATGCTGTCCCGGGTGCGCACGCGCAACACATTGATGGAGTTAACGGCCCATGTGAGGGCAGTTGACAATTGACAATGGACAAGGCTGATATCCTTCAGCCTGTGGACCAATGAGGGAAGGGTTGGGTTGTAAAATAGGACAGAGGATTATGGGCCGATGGCTAGGAGAGAATTAAAAAATGGTTGGCAAATATGTACAAGCGGCAATATGAAGTAAAGACAGTAGAGGGGCGAACCAGCCCGCTAACCGGGGCCTGAGTCTTGTTGAACCTTCTCAAATTGTCCATTGTCCATTGTCCATTGTCCATTGAAAAAAGGGGGGAGATTGTTATGAGTTCGATTGAAATTTGTGTTCTTATTTTAACGATGGTTTCTGTTCTGGTGGCGGTTTATCTTGTCAGTTTCTTGATTTCATGCCGCGCCACGCTGAAGAGGGCGCAGTCGCTTCTTGATAACGCGGAGGAGACCTTGCGGATTGTCAATGACAGTTTGCCGGAGATTGCCGATGAGACTACCCAAATTATTTCTCATGTTAACGGGTTGACTGGGAAGATTGACCGCGGTGTGGGGTTGGGGATGACAGTGCTGGAAAAGACGCCTCTTTCGGCTATTTATACGATTGTGGGCTTGGGCCGGTCGATTTCGAAGAAGTTTTCGTCTAAGAAACAACTTTCTTCGAAGAGAAAGAGCAAAAAGGCGTAAGGGAGCATATACCGCAACGGGGCTTTTGGGCCGCGCAGACACGGCGACCGTGCCAGATCAGCCTGTGATGAGCGTCTTTCCAGCAGGTGTCCGGCAGAAGGCTGGTTAGGTCTTTTTCTACAATGTTGGGATCTTTGCTTTGGCTCAGACCCAGGCGGTTCGCTAAGCGCAAAACGTGGGTGTCTACCGGCAGGGCGGGAATGTTGAACCCTTCCATGCGGACGACGTTGGCTGTTTTGCGGCCGACACCGGGCAGTGAGGTGAGTTCCGCGAGTCCGCTGGGAACGGTGCCTTGGTGGTCGGCGGCCAGGATTTGGGCCAGGGCGTGGAGGTTTTTGGCTTTGTTGCGATAGAGGCCCAGGGAGCGGATATGGTCTTCGAGATCCGCCAGGGTGCAGGTCAGGAAGGCGTCTAGGGTCGGGTAATGTCCAAAGAGGGTTTTGGTGACAAGATTAACTTGGCGGTCGGTGGTCTGAGCGCTGAGCACGGTGGCAACGAGCAGCTGAAAGACGTTGCTGTATGCCAGTTCGCAGCGGGCTTCAGGCCACAGTTCGCCTAAGATGTCGTGGATGGCGCGCGCGTTGGCGCGCGTTTTTTTGCTGGGTTTTTCGCTCATCGGTAGACGCTTCCCCCAATAAATTCCCGTAAAAGGGATGTGTTTGGTACCGCGTTGGGCGGCATGGGTCGGAAAAAGGAGAGCAGATTGAGCAGATGCTGGGCCATTTCGTAAAAGGGGCTGTCGTGGGTTAGGGTTTTCAGGAGGGGTTCGGCGTAAGGGCGCAGGATGTTAAGTTCGAAGAGCAGGCTGGAGTTGAACATGATATCGGCTTCTTCTTGATAAGGGAAGACGTTTTCGTCTTCGCCGCGCCGGACGCTGGGCCATTGTTTCAGCGTTCGTTCGACAGGCAAGGAACGGAATAAATCGTCGCGGACAATCCGGCGCAGCAGCCGCGTTTCGGTTGTGGCGATGCGGTTGGTGGGGTCGATGTTGAGCAGGAAGAGGGCGCTGATGTAGATTTTGAAGATGGCGTATTTGGCGGCGTGGAGCTTGAGCAGTTGTGGGTTGAGGGCGTGGATGCCTTCAATGATGAGAACGTTGTCTGGATCCATGCGCATATAGTGACCGAAGGGTTCCCGTTGGCCGGTAGCAAAGTTATATCGGGGCATCTCCACTTCTTCGCCGGCGATGAGTTCGTCCAGGTTGTGGTTGAGGAGGTCCAGGTCAATGGCGGAGAGGGCGTCGAAGTCGTAGTGGCCGTAAGCGTCAAGGGGGGTTTTGTCGCGGTCGACGAAGAAGTCGTCTAGGGAAAGGGATACGGGTTTAAGACCGTTGACGCGGAGTTGGGTGGCCAGGCGGCGTGTAAAGGTGGTTTTGCCGGAGGAGGAGGGGCCGGAAATTAGCACGACTTGGACGGCGCGGCGGTTGTGAGTGATGGCGTCGGCGATGGCGGAGACTTTTTTTTCGTGCAGGGCTTCGGCCAAGGTGACCAGTTCGTCGAAACGGCCTTCGTCAATATAGGTGTTGACGCTGTCCAGTTGGTTGATTTCCAAGTGTTTAAGCCAATCCCGGGTTTCGGCGTAGGTGGCGGAGAGGTTGGCCGGTGGCACAAAGATGTTTTCCGGGGCGGATTCGCAGGGCAGGTAGAGGACAAAGCCTGACTGAAAGGGGATGAGGCGGAAGTCGCTGATGCCGGAGGAAGAGGGCAGGGCGGGATAAACAGAGCGGAAAGTCATGCCGCCGATGCGGTAAAGGGAGTATCCTTGGTCTTGGCCGAGATGGTCTATGGGGGAGTCGCTGTAGACCCAGGTTTTCAGGGTCTCGTAAATACGCGCCACTTCGCGTTTGGATATGGGGGATCCCCCCAGCTCGCAATAGAGGCCGTTGGGGATGGAGTAGGGGATGTGCAGGGTTTCTTCGGGGAAAAGGGTTTTGGCGGTGTGGAGAAGGCCGAGCTGGAGGGTCTGCCGTTGGTGGCGCCGGATGGTTTCGGGTGCTGGATTGGTCATATGTTCACCTCTTAATTCAATGGACAATGGACAAGGCTGATATCCTTCAGCCTGTGGACCAATGGACAATTGGGAATGGGCGAAGAGATAGGAATAACGCCTGAAGAAAGACGCGTTTTGAGCAGGAAACGGAATATAGGTTTGATGGATTCTTTTTGCTGTGAACGGCCTGGGTTTAGTATACTATGGTTTTGGGATATTGCAAAGAATGAGCGTTGGGCGAACGTCTGGAGGTTTGTTCGTACTGTGACATAAGTTTGCAGGGGGCTTTTGGGTTTGCCCGGTAGACTCATGGGACAGATTTGCCCATTAGCCATGGGAACATGAACGCTTACATCAGAAATGGCGACTGTTCCAAAGTAAGCCTTTAGACAACGCGGATGGCACTTGCTTATTTGGAGCAGCTTTAGACGGAATCATTTGCCTCCCAATGGGAGTGGCCCGGTAAATAGTCTAAGGCGGGCTGTGTCCGCAAGTGGTCAGTGGCACGTTTTATTTGAGGATCAGGATAATCGGCTATTTCAGCAGTTCGTCATATGTCGTCCGCAAAACATCGCGAATTCCACGGAGCTGTGCCGATTGAATGTGTTGAATACCGCGTTCGATTTTCACGAGGGCTTCTCTTGTCATATCTATACCGATGACTTGAAGCCGGCTGACCAACTCTGTTTGGCCGATATTCTGAGACTTGCGGATCGAGCGGATATTTGCGCCAATGTGAATCGAAGTGTCTTGTTTGATCTTTTGTTCCATTCTCATCCCGCCATTCCATTCTTCCTTGCAGAACCCAAAAGGGTTCTTTTCTTGACATTACCGAAACGGGCGGGGTATAATGGGACCCATATTGGTCCATAGCAATCAAATAGAGATTAAAGTCTAATCAATAAAGACTTTGTGACCTGGTTCCATCTTCAAGCGTATTTGAGTACAGATTATGAAATATCGCACATACCCGCGCAAGGGGGATAACAGAGTTTTGTTTGTATTGTCATTGCAGATAGATGAAGGACTGTATGCAGTGAACAGCCTTGACGATAGTCAAATGGGCCTGTCATCAATATTGAATGCGAATTTTATCATTCAGGTAAATAGGGCAGGGAAGGAATGCAATGATAGAGATCAATAGTGTTAGCAAGCGGTATGGAGACAAAAAAATCATAAATGATATCAATATGACAATCAATCCAGGAGAGCTTACATTTATTGTCGGGAGCTCCGGTGCCGGCAAATCAACGCTGCTCAATCTCATTGGAGGGCTTGATACGATCAGCTTTGGAAGTATTTGTTATAACGATGTTGACAATATGGATAACCTGACTCAATACAGGTCTGATCATGTTGGATTCGTGTTTCAAGATTATAACCTGATCACGGGTTTGTCCGTAAAGAAGAACATCGAATTGGGTCTTCACTACTCTCACAAAAAAAGCAGAACCATTGATAGACAAATCGAGTATCTTGGCGTTAGGGACGAGAACCAGAGTGTTGAGACCATGTCTGGCGGAGAGAAACAAAGAGTGGCCATTATCCGAAGCATTTGCAAGAAGTCGGAAATCATTCTGGCAGATGAGCCCACAGGCAATCTAGATTCGGAAAACGCTCATATTGTCTTAGAAATGCTGACAGAGATCAAAAAGGGCAAACACATTATTGTCGTTACCCATGATCTCGGGCTAGCGCATGAATACGGTGATCGGATCATAACTATGAAGGACGGCAGAATCTTGGACGATAAAAGGAGGTTCGTTCTGGGCAATGAGAGAGCTGTGTACAGAAGAATCGTTAATGCGGCCTCTGGCGATTCGGGTCAGGACAGAGACTGCATCCAGCAAAAAAGGCGTCTCATAAACTGGAAAACAGTGTGGGTACTCGGCCTTAACAGCATTAAGATGAGATTTTCGAAGATAGTGTCGGTTGCTTTCGTTGTGGCCATAACTATAAGTGCCTTAGCGCTAATTTTTGATCTTAACAGCTATGGCGCGAGTCTTTCAAAAAATGTAAATGTTAATTATTTGGAGACGGATCTCATAGAGTTGTATTATTCTTTTTCTGCTAACAGCAGCTATAAAGATACACCTTTTCGCAATACGGACATTGAGCGGATACGAAACAAGTACAACGCAAAAGAGATCGTTCCAATATATATTAAGAGGGACGGAGAATGGATTTTCAGCAACGGAAACATGTCAAATGCTGCCGCTGTTAAGCAGATTAATCTAGATCCTTTCTTTGAGGAACGTGTTATGTCATACGATATTGATGGTAATTTTCTACAAAGAGACAATGAAATTATCTTGGCCTCCGATGTGGCGGAAAAACTGTTTCAGGAACAATGCATAGGCAAAGAAGTTTCCCTGTATACAGGGATGGGAGAGGGGATATCGCTTAAAATTGTGGGAATCAACCACACAGTAAATCCATTCGATCAAATATACAGTTTCGTAAGTTCGGAGAAAATCAAAGAACTTCTGGAAAAAGAGCTGGAAGCGGTCTTATCTGAAAGGTTGATACTTGAGAAATATAGTGACAGAGATCCTACTGGAGGCTTTGTCCGATCTGGTGGGACATTGGGTCCGGTAACAGAGGTCAAAGGTACTGAAGAGATCCTTTATGGTGACTTTCCCTCAAAGAAGGATGAGATTATGATCAGTTCTGCGCTTCTACCTAATGCTCTTCACGATTTCGAGATACAACAAACAACCTCAGAAGATAGGATAAAAGGAGGGGGGCTGCCTGAAAGCATAACGGATGAGCTTTTTTCGACCAAAATAGTGATCAATCATAACGGACTCTATGAAGTTACTATCAGTGGCGTCTATCAATCGGATCAGAATGAGCTGAGGCTCCCTCAAGGGCTTCTTCATGAGATGAAGAACAATATTGAACCGACAATGCTTGAGGTTTATTTGCCGGAGACCACTAAAGTTATGTATGTTAAGGAAAAAATAAATGGTGAAGAAGAGTTTGATGCGAACACCCAGTTAGACGGGTTGAGAATGAATGTTGGCGAACAGTTGAGTTTCTTCAATCTGGCACTTTTGCTTATCGGGGTTGTAACCATATGTTTGTCTGTGGCCATGCTGGGTTCATTTTCAAAACTAGCTGTTTTGGAACGAAAAAAAGAAGTTGCAACGATGAAGTCGCTTGGCGCTGGCAACAAAGATGTCATGTTCACATTGTGGTTTGATTCGTTGTTCATTTCCCTTTTGGCATATGGATTTTCGTGTATGTTGTTAGCTGGTTTTGCCGCTGTGTTTCCAATCATTGTGCCGGAAATGGCGTTCATGAACTATGGATTTCCTCTTGGTTTGCTAACGCTTATTGGGGGCGGGTCGACAATGTTTATTTGTTTCCATACGTGGTTAGGCATGCGCAAATTGGTTAAGAAGATGCCTGCCGAATTATTCGCGCAGTAAACGAGATAGGAGGAGTTGAACATGAAGAAGAGAGGGTGGTTGGAAAGATATCTGGTGCTCGTGGCAGTATTCTACATTCTCACTCTGATGAGAATTTCTTATGACGCTGTTATCGTATTTGCTGGTATAGGTTTATTGATTTTAGGAATTGTTGCGGCGATATTGGACAAAAGGAAAAGGATTTAGATAACCACAAGTAAAAAAGGGTTTATCTTCCGACAATTCGATTATTAGGCTCTGGATAGGCAGGATTCAGAGCCTTTCTTGTTGAAAATTACCAATATACGTATATTTATTTGTGATAAAATGACTATCCGCCACTTACAGCCTTCCAAGGAGGTCCAGTATGAATTTTTCCAAAAGAGCCGTATCCAGCGTTGTCAGAAAACCGGGAAAAACCGTGATCTTATTGGTTATTGTCTTCATTTTGGGCAATATCATTGCCGGAGCAGTCTCTGTCCTGCAAGCCGCGGGAAACGCTGAAATCACTCTGCGCGCTAAGATGAGTCCCGTTACAGGGATAAGTGTTGACGGTCAGAAATACGCCGCTATGTTTGATCGGGATCCGGAATTAGAATTTGAAACCCTTACTGTGGAAACCATTGAACAAATAGGCGCTTTACCGCAAGTAAAATATTATGACTATTCTGACATTCTATCATTGGAAACCCCATCATTAGAGAGATATGCCCTCTTAGAAGAGGGTGCATCCGCAAGAAATCAGGGTATGTCATATTTCCTCTTTCGAGGTGTCCATTATCCGGAAGTGGTCGATATCCAGCAAGGCTTGATCCGGCTTGTTTCCGGGCGCGTGTTTACCGAACAGGAAGTTAAGAATCTGACCTACGTGGCGTTGATATCCAAGGATGTGGCCGATATTAACGACTTGTCCGTGGGTTCCGTTATTACCGTTGTGAATAATGTCTACCCCAATAATGAGATTGTAACGCAAACATATGAATTTGAGATAATTGGGATCTTTGAACCGGCTAATCAGATTTCGGGAAGCGATGTTTATGATGACTTGGCCAATAGAATGTATACCTCCAACAGGGTTTTGAATGAGGCGTCGGCGTTTCAGATCGATGAATATGAAAAAATATATCCCGGAGAGTTCGAATTCTTCAGAACCCCAGTCTACAGCATTATCTATGTCCTGAATGATCCCGCGGACCTGGAGCCGTTCAGAGAAGCCGTATCGCCTTGATACCGGAGTATTACATGGTGATGGACAACGGAACCTTTGATGTGGTGGAAACCTCAATGAACTCTCTGCAAGGGATTGCTACTATGATTTTATACATTGCCGTGGGAGCCGCCGTGGTAACTCTGAGTCTGTTGATAACTTTGTTCTTAAGAGACCGCAAGCATGAGATCGGCATCTATCTTTCCCTGGGCGAAAGAAAAATCAAGGTGGCTGGGCAGATCTTTATGGAAGTGGCTGTTGTGGCGGTGATCGCCATTACACTCTCCTTATTTTCCGGGAATATTATATCCGGTGCTCTCTCAGAACAAATGCTTGTCGATCAGATTGTCGCTGATCAGACCCAAGAGGCAGCCATGGGCGGTGGGGGCAGCGGGAATTATAGCGTCCAGGATTTCCGGGCCAGAGGGTATCAAAGCGGCATCAGCGCCGAAGACCTCGCGGCATCTTACGAAGTGTCCCTTAACATGATTATGGTGCTGCTGTTTTATGCTGTTGGGTTCGCGACGGTCTGTGTCTCTGTCCTGGTTCCGATAATTTATGTTACCCGGCTGAACCCTAAGAAAATATTGATGGGGGGATCATGATGAGTTTAGTTACAATCAGCAAAGTCAACTACTTCTATCCCGACGGCGACGCTAGAAGATACATTCTGAAAGACGTCTCCTGCACCTTCGAAAGGGGCAGCTTCTACGCTATTCTGGGTGAATCCGGTTCAGGCAAGACAACGTTTCTCTCGTTGCTGGGCGCCTTGGATAAGCCGAAATCCGGCAAGGTTCTCTACGAGGAACAAGATATAGCCGCCATTGGTTTCGAGAGCTTCCGCAGGAATAAGATCGGCATTGTCTTTCAAGCCTACAATTTGATCCCCTATATGACCGCCGTGGAGAACATTAAGGTGGCTATGGACAATGGACAATTGACAATTGACAAGGCTGATATCCTTCAGCCTGTGGACAAATGGGCAATGAAGAAACAGGAAGATCTGGAGTCTGTGCCTTAAGGATTGTCCGGCAAACGGAGGGTGTTCGTAGACTATGGGAAGGGAACCTTGAGCTTTATGAGTGAAGATTTTCTTAGCCAGTTTAGTCAGAAGAATTACAATAGAACAGGGAGCATGGGGACGGCTGCTTCCGCTGCAGGGGCAGCGCCTCCTGTTTCCGCTGGTTCTGATGTGCTTTCCTCCGCCTCCGGCGACGGCACAGAGGAAACTGTTGTGGCACACAAGGGGTTATCCGCAGTCACATCCCCTCGCTTGACCCGCGCTGATATCGACATAACCCGCGCCGGCATCACCGCCCTGAGCACGACACAGAGATTGACAGCGAATACAACAAACGCAAACTGATCCGCTACGGCATTATCGCCGGGACGGTCATCGCCGTCGCCGTCCTGATCTATCTGATGGTCAGTCTGCTCAACCAAGTCACCGTCAAGAACTTCGTCGGTACATCCATCAACGACGCCAAGACCTGGGGTATCACCAACAAAATATCCATAGAAACCGAAACCGTCTACAACACCCAATATGACAACAACAGACGAGGCGGCGGCCCAGCCCGATCTGGCCGTCACCGTTAAGACCCAATACAGCGGCACAGTGGCCTACGGACGTCTGATCTCCCAGTCAGTTCCAGCCGGAAGACAGCTGACCGACGACCA
>Ga0082212_10007797_pt1 | contig 14076 bp, 6 predicted proteins | sample TergutNt197P3_FD_71548 | JGI IMG/M metagenome (GOLD analysis project Ga0082212, IMG submission 71548) | Neocapritermes taracua P3 segment gut microbial communities from Petit-Saut dam, French Guiana - Nt197 P3 | ecosystem: Host-associated > Arthropoda: Insects > Digestive system > Gut ... | reverse complement strand
GGCTGAAATGGAATCTATTGTCAGCGTTTATTGCTTAGTAACTGTTCCTTTCGGGAAGAAACGCACTTATACGGCGGTAGTCAGGGAGATTCACGATCATCTTCCCGGTCCTTCGCTTGCGTGTAAGGAAATTATGGCTGTTCTTGATGAAAAGCCGGTTATTTATCCCCGGCAGATGCAATTCTGGGATTGGGTAGCTTCTTACTATCTGTGTAAAACAGGCGAAGTATTCAAGGCCGCTGTACCTCCCGGATTAATAAATAATGAAATAAAAAAACGCCAAAAGAAAAAAGAAACCGGCCGGATTCAATCGCCGAAGGACAACTGCTCGGCATTGAACGCCTTGACGGAAGCGCAACAAACGGCTTTTGTTGAGATACAGGATGTTTTCAGGACAAAACCTGTCTGCCTGTTGCATGGCGTTTCTTTGTGTGGCAAGACCGAAATCTATATTCATCTTATACGAAACACGTTATTGGAAGGCTCCAATGTATTGTATCTGCTTCCTGAAATAGCTGTTACCAAAAAGATTACGGAACGTATGACGCGTATTTTCGGAGATAGATTATTGGTGTATCACTCCGGTTTTTCAGACCGTAAACGTGTGGAAGTATGGAATCGCCTGTTACATGCCAACGAACCTGTGGTTGTCATTGGTGTTCGTTCCTCCTTTTTTTTGCCCTTTGCCAATCTGGGATTGGTCATTGTGGATGACGAACACGATGCTTCATACCGGCAACACGATCCTGCGCCGCGATATCACGCACGCAATGCGGCAATTATGCTGGCTCATTTTCATGGCGCCCGGACTTTGCTTGGATCGGCTACCCCGTCATTGGAATCTTATTATAATGCCAAATCGAAGAAATACGGACTTGTCGCGTTGCATGTCCGTTACGGAAATACATCCAACCCTCTTATCCATACTGCAAATATTAAGGAATTGAAACGCAAGAAAATAATGAAGGAGTCATTGTTTTCGCCCATCTTGAAAGAACGCATGGAGGACGCTTTAAAGCGCGACGAACAGATCGTTGTTTTTCAAAACCGGCGCGGCTTTGCTTTGGTAATGGAATGCAAATCGTGCGGCGACGTCGTTCGTTGTGTAAATTGCGATGTGAGTTTAACGTACCATAAACATGCGAACAGGCTGATTTGTCATTGTTGCGGTTATTCGGTTGCGCTCCCTTCTCGTTGTCCTTCATGCGGTGATAAAGAGATAAAATTAGCAGGATTTGGTACGGAAAAGGTTGAGGAGGAAATCGCACAACTTTTTCCCGATGTCCAAACAAACCGGGTCGATTATGATACGGCGCGTACACGTAGCGCCTATGAACGTATTTTGGCTTGCTTTGAAAAAGAAGAATCGAAGATTTTAATCGGTACCCAAATGATAGCCAAAGGTTTGGATTTTAAGAAAGTCAGTGTTGTTGGCGTCTTGAACGCAGATAGTCTGATGAATGCACCGGATTTTCGTTCGCACGAGCGGGCTTTTCAGTTGATGATGCAGATAAGCAGTCTTGCCGGCCGGAGCAACAACCGGGGGACTGTGGTCATTCAGACATCCCAGCCTGATCATCCGTTGATACAGGCTGTTTTGGCGTTCGATTATAAACGAATGGCAATAGAACAACTGAAGGATCGGAAAACATTCCGGTATCCACCTTATTATAGATTGATTGTGCTGGTATTACGTTGCAACAATGAACAGACGCTTGAACAGATAGCCGCCCGTTATGCCGAAATGCTGTATGAAGCATTGGGCGAAAGAGTCATAACGCCTTTTGCTCCGCCGGTAAACCGGGTTCAGGCATTGTATGTACGTCATATTATGTTGAAATTAGAAACAACCCTCGCCACAACTCATGTTCGTGCCATTTTAGATAAAGCAAATTGTCAAATGCAATCATTCCCCGGATTCAGCCGGATTGTTTTGCATTATGAGGTGGACTACTGACAATTTTCAATGCTCGACTTGGCATTAAATTAAGCATTAATAGATTTAAATCAATTGCTTAAATTTAAATTCAACGGGCGTTTCCATTAAAAAATATCCCTTATGTGATTCTATCCGGCAGGCCAATACAAACAGAGAAAATAATGCCGAGATAATATAAGGTATTTGTTAAAAAAAACAAAAAAATACTTTTTTTTTGCAAATATTGAAATTATTATTACATTTGCGACTTCTATCAGCATTTTTTTAGCATTTTGATTATAAGGCGATTGAATAAAAATGATAAAAAAACATTTGCCATGGGTGCGCAATATAAATGCAGGTGTTGCAATTTCGGTTTTGATCGGATTTGCGTTGCTTTTGTCATGTAAAGAGATAGCGATCATTGACAATATTGACGAAAACGCCGGCAAAATCAGTGGCAAGGACGGAAACTTAAACTTTTTACTCAATTTTGAATCTTACGGAGAAGACGATGCTGTTTCTATGCACAGCGCCTCAGTTTCGAACGCAGAAACGGTTGTTGTCCCTCTTGGCGACGATCTGTCCATGTATGCAACACTCGAACCCGTTACCAAAGCAAACAGAAAACCCTCCGTTGGCTTACGTGCTTTTACGAACAATGCCCGAATCAATATAGTTGCTTATAAGGAGGTATCTTCCGTATTTACCTACGAACATCATGTAGGATATAGGGTTGCGGTGGGCGGCGGCCTTAATTCGTCGCTTCTTCGCGATGAATTGCATACGCCTTTTTCGCTAAGTCCAGGCACCTACAAATTCGTTGCCTACTCTTACAATGACAACACATTAGGCTATCCTATTCCACCAAATTTGCCTGATACAATTGATGATATCCGGCCCGGTCTTGACCTGTTGTGGGGCGAATCTGCCGCCATTCCAATCAGTTCCGGTTCCAACGATATTTTGATAAGCATGAAGCATTTGTTCTCTAAAGTTCAAATAGAGGCAACGAGCAGTGCGGGTAATATCAATTCCCTTGACGTTACGATGCGCGGTTATACGGCCGATCTGGCGCTCGAAGACGGAACCTTGACGGCGAATACGGATAGCGCCATGTTATTTGCAGGCTTTACGCCTCTCGGCACGGCATCGGTATCCGCGCCCCCTCGGATTGTTTACACTGCCGGCAGCAATCCTACGGTCGTTGATGTATCATCCGTAGATATCGGCGGCACAACATACAACTATCTGACCACTACTTTTGCAAAGCAACTGTTGAAAGGCTATGAATATAATCTGACAATAAGATTTGGGAAAGCATCAGATCTGACCGACGATAATCCGCCGGATATGAATGTGTATGTAGGGGCGTTTTGGAAAGCCAATCAGACAGGCGAGCGACTGATCCGCATCCCGCGTCCTGCTAATGGTGACGGCGACGGCTTTTGGAGTGCGGTAGTAATCAAAGGCGCCGATTGGATCGTGCTCGACAAGGAAATGTCTTCCGACCCGAATATTGGATGGCGTGACGGAAGCCCGAACGAAGCGAGTGTGGACAGTTATGAGAATACAATAAATTTTGATGCACAACATGCTGTCGCCGGTTTACAAACCGCCATTAGCGGAGTAATGGATAACGGCACGCCACAAATTTATTTTCGCATCGGCCTGCGAACGCCATATACCCCTACACCGACTGTTCCTGCCCGTTATGGAATGATTTTGCTAACCTACGGAGACAATAATTATCGTCAACGCATCTGGGTACGCCAGGGCGAAGGAGCAGACTATGTAATGCGGCCGGGCGCTTTGGATCCGGGCGTAGGTATCGCTTCCAGATCGTATGCAACGCAATTTGCGCCCTACAACCTTACCGTCGCCGGTGTTAATTTGAACGGACCTGTCCTGAACAGTTATGGATCGCCCCCGGGCTCAGATCCTGCGGCAGGGTTTACCGATTATCCATCACAGGCAGGCGCTCATTTTCAGTGGGCAAATAACGGTCTACGAGTACGTTATGCATGGGATGCCTATCAGGTTACGGCTCTGTCGCCGTGGGATTATAATATGACAAGCAGTTTTTGGGTGCCGCTTATCAATACCCACGAGACGTGTCCTTATGGTTTTGCCCGTCCAAGCGACGGTCCGATAGCTTCCGCTTCTTCCGGCACTATATCCAATTCCGAAATACGCCAGTCATTGTGGTTAAATCCTCAGGCGAATATGGGATCGGAAACAATTAATTCGGCATGGGGATACTATGCAGATGGTTTTTTCGATCGCCGCGAAATCAAGAACGCCACCGGTGCAGATGCAGGGACTGTCTCTTCTGTTTCTGTTACTAACGAAAAAATTGCCCATATCGGGCGTATCTTCTTCAATAATGCCACAAACGCCTCGCTCTTCTTTCCGGCTGCAGGTTATCGCGAGCAACTTACCGGATCAGGCACACAGGCAAGGTACTTATCTTCAAGCCTTAGCTCCTACGGGTACGGATGGAATACCTGGCTCGACGCCGGAACGGCACGGATGGACAACCCCATAGCATCATCATGGGGCGGATTCAGCGTTCGTTGCGTGGTGTGTGTACCGTTTGATGCGATAACGGTATCGGTTCTTCCCGGAACCACCGTTACTGCCGGAACACGCGTAACGCTTACAGCCAATTTATCGCCCTCTACTGCGACCAATGCGCACTATCAGTGGCAGCAGTCGGTAGATGGAGGTGTAACGTTTAATGATATTCCCAACGCCCCGGACGACTATCAATACCGGCCTGTCATTACATTAGGCTCATCTACTTACCGTGTTTTAGTTACCAACTGCGGAGGTACGCTATCCAGTTTTCCTTATATTACCATCACCGGAAACATGCCTCCCGATAATATGGTTGACAATCCCAATATAGACCTCTATGCCGGAGCATTTTGGAGAGCCGGTGAAAAGGGAGAAAGGGTCATACGTTTTAATGTGGGAGCAAGCAACTTGGGGAATGCGGGCGAATGGTTTCTTGATGTAGCTCAATACGATCCCCGGTGGGATTTAACGCATCCTACTAACCCCGATGGAATCGTGATTGCTGCCGGTCCGAGCGCCGCTCCCGGCATGTACACCGCCAACCCGTCAAACGCAGAATTATACCCTGTAACGGGCAACCTGTCAAGCATTAGAGGTATTGTAGCCGCCAATGGATGGGTAGAGTTCCGTATTGGACTAAAAGAAACATTTACCACAGGATTTAACGCCCTTTCACCCGACTATACTTCCACCTTCCCTGCCCGCTATGCCACGTTGTTACTCCTGTACGGCGAAAAGGCTAACGGTGATGCCAAGGTGCAAAAGATCTATATTCGTCAGGGAGAAGGCCCCGATTATGTGATGCGTCCCACCGGCGATCCCATCAATGTGGGAGGCGCTAACGGTATGGTATCAGGTACCCGTCCCCTGGCAGCAAGATTTTCGCCTTATAACCTGACTGATGCCAATGGCATTGTTATTAGCCATTGGAATCAGGTGCGTTCAATAAATCAAAATGGCGGTATATTAACCGATTATCCTACGAAAGCCGGTTTTATGTTTATCTTTTCCGATCGATATACGATTGCACCCGATACCCCATACGGAGCGATTAGTGGATGGAATCAGAATATTGGCACTAAGGCAAGCTGGGACCCCGCTTGGGAAACGTGCCCGCCCAATTACCATCGTCCTCATGATGGCAATTACGCAAACGCCAATACTACCGGTGGGATTAGCGGTTCCGAAATTCGTCAATCATTGTGGCTTACTCCGGGTGTTGGGAGGGCAGAAAACAGCAATAATTCTACATGGGGATATTATGCAGACGGTTATTTTGACCGCAGGCAAATTGTTAATGCTTATGGCGGCACAAATGCCGCTGAAATGAGCGCTGTGGCCGTCAATTCGTTTCAAGTGGCCTATATAGGGAACATATTCTTTAATCCCACTACGCTTGCTTCGCTTTTCTTTCCATCTGCAGGTCGCCGTGATTGGCAGAACGGAGATCTTTATAATGCAGGCGGCAACGGTTATTATAGAACTACGCAATATTATAGTGCTCAGGGTAGTAATTATCGTATGTGGCATCTCTACTTTTTCTCCGGCGCTTCGGGTAGCTATGCGTATATGGAGTTTGACATAAACGCTTCGGGATCGAGTAGAACCGAAACAGGTTCAATCAGGTGCGTTTACGGTCCTTAGGCCTAAGAAAAAAACGTGAATATTTTTTCTGTGACAGAAAATAATAAAATATGCAGAAAGTCATATTATCACTAACTGTTTACCACTGTTTTAAGCGATTTGACGCCTTGCAGGAATTCTTTTATGTTGAGTCGTTTTTTGCCGGATAGTTGAATGGATAACAGACGTATATGGTCGTCTTCTGTGGCAATATCGAGAAAAGTCTTTAAATCGGTCATGATAGCGCCTGCAGGCAAGTGGTTTGTTTTCGGTACGATTGTTGCTTCGAAGATTTTCAACGATTGGCAAGAGCCGTCGGGCATTTCGAGTTCAGTCCATGCAGCAGGGTAGGGGGATAAGCCGCGAATAAAGTCATAAACTGCCTTTGCCGGTTGATGCCAGTTGATATGACAGGTATCTTTAAAGATTTTTGGTGCAGGACGAAGTTCGGAGACATTGCGGAAAAGGTTTTCCTGCGGAATGGTTTCAATGCGACCTTTGTGTGCGATGATTAAATTGACCGTTTCGAGTACTAAATCCGCCCCTACTGTCATTAATTTGTCGTGCACAATCCCTGCATTATCTGTTGCTGCAATGGCGATTGGCCGTTGACGAATGACTCGTCCGGTATCAACGCCATGCGTCAGGAAGAAAGTTGTCACCCCAGTTTCTCTCTCGCCATGGATCACAGCCCAATTGATTGGGGCAGCGCCCCTGTATTGAGGGAGCAACGAGCCATGCAGATTGAATGTACCGTACCGAGGCATATCCCAAACCACTTCGGGCAGGATGCGAAATGCGACCACAACCTGGAGGTCGGCCCGGAACGTCCGCAACTCGTCGAGAAAAGCCTCATCCTTTAATTTTTCAGGCTGCAATACGGGTAATCCTTTTGATAAAGCATACGCTTTTACCGGACTGCCCTGCAAAACACTGCCATGCCGCCCGACAGGTTTATCGGGCGTTGTCACGACACCAACCACCCGGTAATCGTTTTCTACCAATGCCCGCAGACTTTCTACGGCAAAGTCGGGTGTTCCCATAAATACAATTCGCAAACCGTTTTTATCCATTTTGAATTTTTCAGCAAATATAGCGAAAATTGAGAGTATTACGAAAAACTTGTTTTTTTATTGCCAAAACAAGTTTTATACTGTTGCTGCCAAAATTTACGATTATTCTTTATATTTTTGTGTTTAGAATCTGTTTAAAATTTATTATGCCATCGTATCAGGCAACCCAAAGACAAGCTCTTTCATACTGTCAGCCCATTCTTTGGGAGATTTTGTTTTGTCAAAAGCTTCCCACGATACAGGTTGGCCGATATAAAGGGTAAGCGTTTTACCTCTTTGTTTGAAAAATTCGTGACCAAAAAGGATGACGTCAAAATTGATGCGTGAACGTATAAATCGGCGGAGGTCTTCAATGAAATAAAACAGGTCTGAATTGCGTGCCTGAAAATACAAAGGAATCACATCACGTTGGTTTTGAATGGCTTTCGTAATGAAACTTTTATGCCATTCATGGTCTATAATTTTTCCTTTCTTTTTAGAAGCAGTTACCCCTGCAGGAAATACAATAATATGATTATCTGTTTTATAAAAATCGTTGATGGCATGTACATTGGCTTTGTTTTTTTGTTTGCGCTTGATAGGTACAAATAATTCGGTTAAAGGCTCAAGGTAACATAGTATTTCGTTGGCATAGAATTTAATACTGTCGCCATACTTCCTGCCCAGTACGGAGGCGATACAGATTGCTTCGATTCCGCCTTGCGGATGATTGCTTGCAAAAATATATTTAGCATCGGCGGAAGGTAGGTTTTCCTCGCCAACAACCCTACAAGTAACATCAAGGTATTTCAAACAGGCGTCTGTAAATGCTGTGTTTTTTGCGCCCGGAGCGCTTGCAAAAAGTTTATTAATCTTATCTACGGCTATCATTTTCTCTATCAGACGGACGACAAAGTTCGGTATCTTCCTGTTCGGAAACATTTCGGCAAGCAATGGTTCCAAATCAAGCCTTGCAGCAGAGGGAAAGGCGGAGTTTACTTGTAGGGGCTGTTCAAAAAGCAAAAAAACATTAAACGCAAAGGTCGCAAAGAGTTTGCGCAAAGAACGCAAAGCTGTTATTTTAAGGCATTTATTCTTTGCGTACTTTGCGAAAAAACCTTGCGCCTTTGCGGTAAAAGACTTTTTGAACAGCCTCACTTCGTAGCGTTTGGGATTTTTAGAAGTTGCCATATAGAAAATACCTGCCACGATACTCCAAAACAACAATCTGACACGCCGCAGTATCGAAACCGACAACCAAATATTCAACGAATGAATCCCAATCAGATACAGTGCGAATTTGTTGATTATTTCTTCGGCTCCCAATTGGCCGGGTATAAACCAAAATGCAGATTTTGAAACGATTATTATGGTATCTAAAAATAAACCGTCCCATATCTTTACCTCACAACCTATAAAACTAAGTATAAAAAAAAGTTCCAACGAAGCCAAAATCCACTGAAAAGTAAAAAAGACCAAAGCGAAGACTGCCTTTCGGGGACGCCGACGGATATATTCAGCCAATGCAATCCGCATTGACTTGACATGGTGCAAAATCCTGCGCCACTTCTTATCTGTTTGAACAGACTGCACCGCATCGCCTTCTTTTAAAAGCATATACAACAAACCCGAAATTACCGCAACGAAGAACACAAAACAGCCATAAAAAATATATTTGAATGTGTCCGACAGATTATCGGAAAGAAACAGGAAAAACCAGCCAAACACCAGCAGGAGTATTATCAACTGACTCAAAGTCATCATTATACGACTCAACAAAACGGATTTGTATGCAACCTGCCCATCAACGCCTTCGCGAATAAGCCTGTTGGCATTGAACATTTCGCCTGCTATCGCGCTTGTGGGATTGAACAACGCAATGGTGTTTCCGATATGCCGAAACATAAAAAGTTGAACGAACGGCAGTTTTACGTCAGAATCTATACAATACTTCCAACCTGACGTTCCGGCAAGATAAGCGCCAAAAGTACAGAGAACTATCCACAACGCATTGATACCAAGATGCTTTACAAGCCGAATGGATTCGCCGATATCCGTAGCTCTCAAAAACAGGTAAAAACTGATAAAGATACTGACGACAAGTAAAATACGTAGCGCCTTTTTCATATTTAGATTACGAAAGTTTTGACAGCCAGCGATTCCAAGTCGTCGAAATATTCCCCTGCCAAATTTTCCCAAACATATTTTTTGGTGGTTTTGATGCCTTCTTCCGAAAACCTTTTGGCAAGTTCGGGCTGTTCGATAATTGCTGAAATACAATCCAGGAAGTCCTGTGCATCGGTTGGATTGCACAGAAAACCATTCACTCCGTGACGAACGAAATCTTTACTTCCGCCACTGTTTGCTATCACGCATGGAATCCCCGAAGCCATCGCCTCCAATACCACATTGCCAAATGTCTCGGTAACAGAAGGAAAAAAGAATACATCGGACGATGCATAGATGTCGGCTAATTTTGCATGAGCCAGAAACCCTAAAAAGCAGGCTTTTGGCATTTGTTTTTCTAACGCCTCACGGGCTACTCCATCGCCTGCAATGATAAAATTATAGTTTAACCTGTTTTTTTCCGTCAACGCGTACAGGTCAATCATTGTTTGCAGGTTTTTTTCCCACACTAACCGGCTTGCGAACAGAACGCAGGGGTTATCATTGCCTGTTAAGGCTCGCATGGAATTGCGGTTGCGTTTTGACGGCGAGAAAAGATGCTTGTCTATCCCTCTTTCCCACAGCTTAATAACATCAGGCCTGATGCCTGTTGACACTAATTCCCGTATCATCGTACGGGAGGGAACATATACCGTATCGCATTGATTATAAAATGTTTTAAGGATATTTTTTATCCTGTCTTTCGTAAAATCAATCAGGAACGGAAAATTCTTTACGTAATAATCCACATAGCTTACAAAATGCGTATGATAGATTGACATAACGGGGATGCCCATGCGTTTAGCCGCTTTCAGTGCATAATTACCCAATAAAGACGGAGTAGCGATATGGATAATATCGGGTGCAAACCGTACTATTTCCTTATCTAATTCAGCTTTTTGAAATACGGCAGTTGCCACGCGGTAGCTTTTATTGCCGGGTACACTCAGGGCAAAAACGCGGATACATTTAAAGCCTGCGATACGATCAGGCCCTGCGCCACAGACAAATAAAAATTCAAACCGCTCGGACGGAATCCTGTTAATCAACTGATACATGGTTTTGGAAGCCCCGTCAAAATCAGCAATCAACATATCGGCAAAAAAGATAACTTTTACTTTATCCATAAGTATAAAATCAGTAATAATCTTATTTTCATTTAATTTTAATATGGGGTTTCTCAATTAATCTTTATCGTATATCTCATTCCCGTATCAGGCTGCACCATAAAGTTTTCCACACTGAAATTGACGTCGCCGCCTGTGATACCGTCGTTCATTCTGACCGAAATGGTAAGCGTGCTTTGTGGCGCTATGCTTACAGGCTCTATGTCAGTATTGCGGAAATATACCAATCGAGCATCATGCCCCATACTTTTCAGGTGTAAGGTCAGGTCTGATTTGTTTTTCAGCGTGATCTGCGCTATATTATCGGTTTTCGTCGTATTTATTTCCACAGCGCTCTCAAAAAGTTCCTTCAGGTATTTTTCTTCACCGATGATATATTCGCCATGATAGATAGCCGTACGCCTATCCATCAAAGCCTCATGAATAGCTTCGGCTGTACGCTCTTTGGCAAACACAAGTGTTATAGTACGGTGTTGTCCGGGGGCAAATATCTGCATGGGAGCATGCACATCCGAGTTGCCGATCATGGTCAGTTTTTTTTCTAAACACCAACGGTGCGCTTCAGGAAAATAAGAACCATTAACAACCTCGATACCGTGCATCATACCCTGTTCCAACAATTTGGTGTGTTCGTCAAACCACAGCGTAGTATCGGGCTGTTGTGCAAGCCAGCCGGGATGATTCCAAAAGAAGAAAGCATTTTGGGCTTTGGCGGCACGAAAAGCATCCATATAGTCAGGTTTGTTGGCCAACTCATTGGAATTGCTCAGGAAAATGGCGTTGGAATGACCGGGAGGCATCGAGCGCGTTATTTCGCTGCCTCGTATAAGAATAATATTTCTTTCTTTAGACAAAGGTAGTGCCAAATCATACGAAATATGGTGCGATATATCCTTGATCGGAAGATTGGATAATCTCTCAAAACTCTGAAGATAACTGCGACCTTCGAGATGCTCGGTAATTGATATGGCGTCAAGCCCTTCGCGGTAAGCCTCGTCAATCCGTACCGTGGGCCACACTGTGCCATCGGAGAAAACAGTGTGCATGTGGAAATCACATTGCAGGGTTACATAACCTTTCAGGTCGGGAATAACGGTCTTATTGACTTGTGCACATAGTGGCAACGCCATGCAAACTGCCAAAAATAATGATACGTATTTTTTCATTTTGGTAATATATATTAATGTAAGAAAAATAATTGCCTGCAAAAGTACAGGGCTATTGTTAACCTTATATTAACAAATGGTTAAGTTTTTGTTAATTTGCTTAGCGTTTGCTGTCGGGGTACATACTGAGATTTCCTTCAGAAACTGTTTAAAATTTATTAAATAATTCTGTTATGGCTCTTTTCAGCGCTTTTTCCACCTCAATAATCATATCTAAACAAGCGAACTATTTGATTCTTTTGTATATTTGAGACATGAAAAAGTTTAATCGCCATAAAAATTATGGTTTTGGAATCAGGATATTCGATTAAACAAAAAACCCATTAGAAAAGTGAGCAAAAGGCGTTGATTTTGAGATTTTCAGGTCTCTTCTTGAAGAAAAATTCATCAAACAAGCAAAAGGTCCTGGTGGACACTTTCCTAATAATTATGTATTGATGTTCAATATATTAATACTCAAGCGTTACTATAATTTATCGGATGAACAGATTGAATATCAAATCAATGACCGTATGAGTTTTATGCGATTGTCAAGAAAAAAGTGATGAGCGACTAAATTGGAGCCTGTGAATCTAAAAAGAACCAAAAAAGAAAAATTAGGGGTTTTGTTTTTAAAAAAATAATCAATTTTTTTATTTTCGAAAGATTCGATGAACCTTTTAACCGCCAATTCTTTAGGCTGGAACGCAGGTTTGAGGATGTCCGTTATTGAGTTTGGAAAAGTATCCTCACACTTTCCTGTAATCGATATAATACAAGTTATGATGCTGATGGTTTTGAGCGTTCTCATTTTCATTTAGTCATCTCCCATGTTAAACATGTTTTTAGGTTGCTCTCCAAAGATTTGCGGGAACCTTCCCGGGTCATAATAATGGAGGTTTTCGTTTGCACCATTATCCAACATCACATCACTAATGTTGTATATAGGCAATAAAATCAAGGGTGGAGATTGATTCGGGTTTCGGGCAACGATGGTTTTTCCGTTCAAGGTGGAAAAAAATTTATTTTGTAATGTTCCACCTGCAGATTGAATAATGTTTTTTGAGATACCCCATGAAAGTCCTTGCGTTTCATCGACAACGGAATCAATGACTACTTCAATAACAGCAAGGCCTGTTTTTCCCTGATTAGCGTGTGTCATTTGAGTCCCCATAATAATCTCCCAAACAGATTTATTCGCAGTGGTTGGCATATTATTATTAAAAATACATTGTGTCATATTTACGGTGTCGAGATTATTCGTTTCCATGGCAATTCCAACATTGGACAAACAACCCCAACCTTTAATAGATTGTTTTATATAAAGACCAAAATTTTGGTACCGTGTGGGGTCATTAAAAATATCAAACAATGACGATGCCCTGTCAGGTTTCAAGGTATATGTTTGTTTAATCACTAATTTATATGATTCAAAAAAACCATCCCCAATTTCGTTTTCACAAATGTCCCACCAGGCAAGCTCGGATTGGTCGTTCATATACCCAATACTACCATAATCACTCCCATACTCCCAATGAGTAAATCCTGCGCTTCCGGTTTTTCCAAAATAATATTTATTATCAAAAGTAAGAGCATCACCAGTGGTACAAGTAGTAGAAAATGTGTTGCCAAAATCAGGACCTTCATATTGAAAATAAGCAAAACCATGTCCTAAAATCGCATCCCCTTCGTGCCACCATGGATCTTGTGTTCGTCCCAAATAAGGAATTTTAAAATATTTTTCATGGCTAATTAATTTAATTTGCGGCAAAGATAACGTAATTTTAATAATGATGAAAATCTGTTGAAAACTTTTTTGCATTCGGTCGCTGTTTTGACGCATTATACAGATACCTTTGCTGTGTGAAAAAATTATTAGAACATATCGAAAAATTGCTATTGGTACACGATTGCGTCATCGTTCCTAATTTTGGTGGATTTGTGGCTATTTACGAACCGGTAAAATTTGTGTCCGACAAAAATTTATTGACTCCACCTGCTCGAAAAATCGGCTTCAACATTCACCTCAAACACAACGACGGTTTGTTGGCACAGGTTATTATGAAAGCTGAAAACTGTTCTTACGAACGTGCCACAAAAAAAATAAACCGACAAATTGAACTTATTTTCAATACATTAGAAAATGAACGTCAATTAAATTTCGGTAATATCGGACATTTTTTGATGAACGAAAAAGGCATTATTATTTTTGAACCCAATAATGCTTTTATTTCCACACCACAATATTTTGGATTGAAAAGCATTCATATTCAGACAATTAACAAAAAACAGCCCATCCATAAATCTGTTTGGCAATATGCAGCCATTGCGCTTTTGGCTCTTCTGCTTTTGCCTGCCAATTTGTTGGACAATCAACATGCGGAACAAGCTTCTTTCATTACTTTTAATTGGAATACCGAAGTTTTGCCCGAAACAAAATTGCCCGATGAAACATTAATCAGCGA
>Ga0082212_10007796_pt1 | contig 14077 bp, 8 predicted proteins | sample TergutNt197P3_FD_71548 | JGI IMG/M metagenome (GOLD analysis project Ga0082212, IMG submission 71548) | Neocapritermes taracua P3 segment gut microbial communities from Petit-Saut dam, French Guiana - Nt197 P3 | ecosystem: Host-associated > Arthropoda: Insects > Digestive system > Gut ... | reverse complement strand
GCTTTTGGAGTCTCCCGCTCACCAAACCCTACCTCGGGACTGTTACGAGCCCACATAATATCTGTCTCCATTCACCATTCGGTTGCGGGAGAACCCCGCAGTGGATATTTCTATTTATTTTTTTGTCGCTTCCTGCACTTTTAAAATATGCACCCCTCAGTGCATGAATGTTCGTGCTATTCAAATTATAAATTTTTAAAATGAAGGGTCCTTCCAAAAAATAAGCGTTCAAGTAGGCCATTTGGCCTATGGAGGGGTGCAACAAAACGGAGATAACACGACCACAACCCAATAAAGATCTATTTGAATGGATTATTGCTTTCAGAGTCTTGCTGTGGATTTATCCTTTGATCTCTTCGCAGTTATCAGATAATTTATATTCTAAAATTCATGCCATGAGTATATTTAAGAAGTAAACGGTCGAATATCCCGGGTATAGAGCATGGGGCATCGGCTCAAACCGCCTCCTTTGCCCGTTTTTTCTGTCAAATCCCATATTTGATTAATGATTGACATATATCCTTCGCGGTGGTACCATATGGATGAATTTCATTATCTTTCTCCAAATGATCTCAATTTGTCGTGATTTTCAGCACAAATCGCGTGATAGGACTTTAGACATACCATAGCGCTGAACAATAGGACTTTAAACATACCAAGGCGTCGGACAACAAGAAAAGGGAAAAGATGAAGAAAAGCCGCAGCATCAGAGAATTGATCATGAACAGCGCAACCCAATATTCGGATCGGGTTTTTGTGTCTGCCAGAACGGACGGGGGGCAGATGAACAAAACATATGCCGATCTCGAAACCGATATTATGGGTTTTGGGAAAGCGTTGTCTTATAAGTATGGCAGCGATATCAGAATGGGAATTGTCGGGGAAAACAGTTATCAATGGATTGTGTGTTACTATGCGGCCCTTTATTTCGGCTGGGTGGTGGTTCCGTTGGATAGGGATTTACCCCCAAAGGGGTTAGCGCATATTATCCGGGAAGCTGATATCCATGTTTTGGCTGTGGGAAAAGACTGTTTGGAGAAAATCCAAGAGATACGCGCTGATTTAAAAAATGTAAGGGAATTTATCATGATTAATACGAATGAACGTTCGTGCGAATACTCATATAGAATTTCCCTGCGTGAACTGGTGACAACAGGTTTGGAGGAACATGGACCTTTTGATTTGCAGCCGATTGGTGAGAATGATACGGCTGTGATTATGTTTACGTCGGGAACGACCGGCGTCAGCAAAGGGGTCATGCTGAGCCAGCGAAATTTACTATACAATTGTCTTGGGACGGCCGACATGCTGCAATATATGGATCAAGGAGATCATGTCCATCTTTGTGTTTTGCCGTTTCACCATTGCCTTCCCAACATGGTGGATATACTGTGCGCGACTTATTCCGGAGGAACCTTGTGTATCAACAGGGGTCTTAAAGAATTGACGTCAGATTTACAGGAGTATCGCCCCACCCATCTGATTTCTGTTCCGTTGATCGCGGGAGGGTTAATCCATAAAATCACAACCGCCCTTAAAAAAAGTCCTTATACCGATGAGGAGCGCCAAGAACGAATAAGCGAATTTTTTGGCGGCAGATTGAGATTGGTTGTGACGGGAGGAGCTATGATGCCGGAAGAGACGGTCTTGGCTTATAAAAAAGCGGGGATTGCTTTGATGAGAGGGTATGGGATAACGGAATGCACCGCGTGTGTGTCTATGATGTCTCCCTTGCGGAATGATTATAACAATACAACGATTGGGACGCCCATATGGTGTCACCAGGTCAAAATCATAGACGGAGAGATCTGTGTTTTCGGGGAAAGTGTCATGGGGGGCTATTATAAGAACCCAGAGGCGACCGCGGAGGCTTTTTACGGCGAGTGGCTGCGGACAGGGGATTTGGGAAGCTTGGACGCCAAGGGAGATTTGTATATTGAGGGGCGCATCAAAAATGTTATCATATTGGAAGATGGGAATAATGTCTATCCGGAAGAGATCGAGGAAGCGCTTCTCTCTCATGCCGATATAGAAGAATGTGTGGTTTTCGAATATACTCAGGCAAACAGGAGACCTGTCATCGCCGCGATAATCCGACCCCTGGATACATATCATCATTCCATTGAATCTGATGGCGTTATGAAATATTTTTCCGATATTATTGCTCAGATTAATGAAACACTGCCCGTCTATAAGCAAGTTATCAAAATTCTGCTAACGGCCCGGGAATTTGAGAAGACAACAACACGCAAAGTGATTCGGTCAAAAGTCTGTGAACGGATTATGAAAGGGGGAGCCATTGTATGAAGGTATCCAAACAAACGATCCTGAAAAAAATTGTTGAATTGTTGCAGGAAATTCTGGAATGTGAAGATCTTGACGTTAACAGTGCTACTCTTTTGAACACTTTAGGATTGAATTCCTTTGAACGGGTCGATTTGATCTTATCTCTGGAAAAAGAGTATCGCGTTGTGATTCCCGATAAAATGGTATTCGTTTTTCAAACTGTGGACGACGTGATGAGCTTTATTCTGGCGTCCATTGTGAAAAAACCTGACACGAGATCCAAAATAATATCATAATCTCAATCGCCATCGCCATCTGGCTATAGACCTCTAAGAAAGAGATGTGAGGTGTATAAAATGAACAGCTATCAGGAAGGCTTCTGCCGTGTTGATGAAATCTTAGGAGCAAACGCGGTTAACAAATTCAGTTGCGTCATTAACTTCAAAAGGGAAGTCGACGTTGAAGTTATGCGAAACGCTATAGAATTGACCACCCAGAACGCCTATTTGAGAAAGAAGATTGACAGCGGCGGCACGCCTTATACGGACAATGATCATGTGAACGAACTCAGCAAAGTCATTCGGTTTGCCGGTTCCGGAGAGATCCATGAATACATCAATCAAAGAAAAAGAGAGCCTATCTCTTGGCAAGACGCCTATTTGATAGGCTTTGAAATCCTGGTGTACGCTGAGGAGGTTCGCCTCTATTGCTGGTTCCACCATTTGATGTATGACGGCCTTTCCTCCCACAGGACGCTGGATACCCTTATTGAGAATTACTGTTGTCTGCTGCGGAGAAAAGAAGCTCTTACGGATTTTGATGAAGAGAGCCTGGCGGAAGCCGCCGCCTATGCCACATCCGAACACTATGAAGGGGACAAAGCCTTCTGGAGGACGAAGAATGAGAAAGCAAGAGATGTCAAAACAGTTTTCCAAACAGATATAACAGAAACAGAATCAGAACGGGTTCAGGAGTATTTGGGCCGTTTTCTGACCAAGAAAATAGAGAAATACTGCCAGGAACACGGGTTGACAATGCCGATATTTTTCCTGGCGGTGACCGCCATACTCGTGAGACCTTATTTTGTTTCAGAAGATATCTGCTTGGGTGTTTCTTTACACAACAGAAAGCGCCATCAAATTAACAAACTGGGTATGGTGCTGAACACGCTTCCGTTCATTCTGGAGCAGCCGGAAGAAGAGATGTTCTCGGCGTTCTGTCAGAGAGTTAATTTGTGTATGAGTGAAATATACAGATACCGGGCTTACCCCCAGAAAGATATTGGTTTTACGCCTCAGGTGCTGTTTTCCTATCAGATCAACAGCTTTGAGAGCGACGCGGCGCTCTTTCAGTGCGACTGGTTATTCAGCAACGAAACAACGATTCCTTTGGCCATCAGCGTCAATGATATCCATAAGAGCGGCGATCGGCAAGTTATCATGGATCATCGGGTGGCGGATATTTCCGGCAGCCAGGCCCGGTTTTTGGTGAAGAAATTCGTGGAGTTATGCCAGATGCTTACAGGGGATGATTGCGCTGTTTATCCGGATCCTGCCCTGACGCCTTTGGAGCAGGGTCTTCTAGATGGGCTGAACCAAACAAAGAAGGCGTATCCCCTTGATCAATCGGTGACGGATATTTTTGCGAAGACGGTTCAGGCTCAGGCCAGTAAAGTCGCTGTGCAATTTCGGGAACAGAAGCTGACTTACGCCGAACTAGACCATCAGGCCGGTAAAGTGGCCGACTTTCTGGCGTCACGGGGTATTGGGGCCAAGGATGTGGTGGCTGTCGTCTTCGAGAAATCGGTGGAGATTGTCTGCGCGCTATGGGGCGTTATGAAAGCCGGCGCGGTTTATTTGCCTATGGATCCCCAATGGCCCCAAGACAGAATGGATACGGTTTGTCGCTTGGCCCAGGCAAAATGTGTTATCACTAACGTGGCCATGGTGCATGATACGATTCCTGTGATTCCGTTTTCGGAGATCGGGAACTCCTGGGGATCAGAAGATACTCAGAAGGCCCCTCCGGCAAGATCCGCGCCAAAACGAGGCCGGAAAGATTCCAGAAAGAATTCCCTTCAGGACCCCCTGTACGTTCTCTTCACGTCAGGCACCACCGGCGTGCCGAAGGGTGTGTGCGTCAGCCACAGGAACATAATCAACCTGGCGCAAGATGAGGCATTCGCGATTTCCCGTGAAGATAGGTTCCTCCAGATCATTAACAGCACTTTTGACGTGTCGGTGATGGGCTATATTGTAGCGCTGATGAATGGGGCCACCCTTGTGATCGCCGAAGACAGGATTGTGCTCGACCCGGGGCTGACGGCAGATCTGGTCAAGTCTGAGAACATATCCATGTTGAACACAACAACCCCTTTGCTGAATCAGTGGCTGCCTTATTTGGCGTCTTTCACGGGTGTGAAGAGCATCATGACAGGCGGCGAAAAAATGACGGCGTCAACCGCCAACCAAGTTGTATCCCTTTTGAAGGGCAAGCTGATTAACGCCTATGGTCCTACGGAGACAACCGTTTTCAGCACGGTGCAAGCTATTGATAAGTCCTATGAAACGGATGTTCCCATTGGCCGGCCCATCAGCAACACAATGGTTTATATCGTCGACAAGGCAGGTGCCAGGTGTTCCGTCAACCAAACCGGCGAGCTGTGGATCGGCGGCGACGGGGTTTCTTTGGGGTACTTAAACAACGAAGAGGAGACCCGGAAATGTTTTGCCGGGAACCCCTTTGGAGAAGGGGCCGTATACAAAACCGGTGACCTTTGCCTGATCAATGAGCAGGGCGTCCTTGAATACAAAGGCCGCATGGACGACCAGATCAAAATCAGAGGATATCGGATAGAAACATCCGAAATCGAAAACGCGCTGCGCGGTATGGCTAAGGTCGAAAATGCCGCTATAGCCGTAGAGAACAACAGAATTATCGCCTATATTGTGACCGCTGAAGATAAATCGGTCGCCGATGTGGCAAGATCCTTAAGGAACAAGCTGCCGAACTATATGATTCCATCGGTCTTCAGAGAAGTCAGGGAGATTCCCCTATCGTCCAACGGGAAAATCGACCGCAAGGCCATTAGCCAATATGTCGTGAGGAATTACCGGATGGATTCACCGGAAGACACTTTGTCAGACACGGAAAAAACCATTAAGACCGTTTTCTCGGAAACACTGGGGATTCCTCAGTTAGGCCTGTATGATAATTTTTTCTCTATGGGCGGAACATCCATTGACGCTATGAAAGTCGTCACGGAGGTCAATGAGAGATTCAGTCTTTCCATAAAGGTGGCGGACTTCTACAAGAACAGCTCCATTGAAGCCTTGGCCGGACTGGTCAGCCTATCCGGGCACAAACCAGGAACAAAAATATCTGAGGTGACTCATAAGAAGCAGCAAGCTGAGGCTGTTCACCAAGTGTCAACAGCCACTTGCCCCGCAACGCCTGCCCAGTCCATGCTGTTCAGCATTTGGAATATGGATCCAAACGCCACAACTTACAACATACCTGTCCTTATTCAATTGAAAAGGGACATAAGAATCAGCAGGCTGGAAGCGTGCCTGACCGAGCTTGTTGAAAGGCATGAGGCGTTAAGGTCGCGCATCGTCTTCGACGCCAACAACGAGATTGTACAAGAGATCGACGACCCTTACGAAGTCAAGCTGATCAGAAAGAAGTACCCAACCCAAAAAGGCGAAAGCTTTGTAACCCCTTTCGATTTGAGTCATGGTTATCCTTTCCGGGCTTCTCTGCTGCGACGGCGGCGACACAGATATCTGCTGCTGGATTTTCACCATTGTTTCATAGACGGCGCTTCTGTGGAGTTGTTGTTGAAGGATCTGGAGGGATTTTATTACGAAGAGAGCTTCTCTTCAGATCCATATTCCTATGCTGAGTATGCTTGGCGTTTGTCCGGGCAGGACACCCGGGAGAGCGCCGTTTTCTGGCAGCAGGTTCTTAGAGATGCCGTTCCCGCCAATATTGATCTTCGCGTGAACAGGAACAAGCTTTCGGAAGGATCAACGGGCTGTCAAACCCCGGGGGTTCACGAATATAGTCTGAAGAGAACTTTGACAGGGCTGCTCCGGGATTTGGCTAAAGAAAAAGGGGTCTCGCTGCAGAATTATCTTCTAGCCTGCTTCACTGTTTTGCTGTCTAAATATGATAACGAAGGCAAAGTGGCCATTGGCACCATCTTGTCGGGAAGAACCGGCAAAACCCTCAACAACGCCGTAGGCATGTATGTCAACACGATTCCGGTCGTCTTTGATGTTGACAGCGCGGTTTCCGTCGAAGACCATATTAACAGTGTTGTGAACTATCTTGCCGAGGCATATGACCACCAGAGCTTCGGGTTTAACAACATCGTCGGTGTTTCTGGCGCCCAGCGAGATTCGTCAAGGAACCCGATCTTTGACATTATGTTCATGATTCAGAATGTGACGCCATCAACCCGTTTGGGCGAGCTCGCTGACGAGATACAAGTTCAGGAAAAATTTGACGCCACTGTTGAAGTGTCCATCCTGGAGGAAGCCATCTCTGTCAGAACAACGTATAAGAAGGACCTGTTTGACGCCTTGGCCATTGAGCTGCTGGGGTTGCGGTTCCAGAAAGTGCTGTACCAGATTGTTAACAATGACGCGGTGTTGATTCAGGATATCAGTATGGTTACAGAATTGGATACACACTTACTAAGTCAATACAATCAGAAAGAGCCAACCCGGGGTAAGCTGCCCACCGTCCAAACGGTTTCCCAGTGTATGGCGGAAACAGCGCGGAAATACTCTCGCCGGAAGGCTGTTATCAAAGGCGATAGGTATCTGACCTACAAGAAATTATACGCCAACGCCAAGAAGATCGCCGCCGCTTTGCAGAAACAGGGATGCGGAAGAAATGATATCGTTGGGCTTTGTGCTGTACGTTCCCTGGAAATGATCGAGGCTATTTGGGGCATTGTTCTGGCCGGCGCTGCTTATTTACCTATTGATGATGAGATCCCCAAAGTAAGAATGGAGTATATGCTGCGCGAATGCAACGCAAAGCTTGTCATCACTTTTGGTGTAGACTGCTCCATAGTGCCTGAAGGATATTTGACAATGGATGTTTTGGAGCTCAAGAAGGCTGCCGAGGCAGTATCCCATACCGCTTCGGCAAACTCGGCCCAGGACTTGCTGTACGTAATGTATACGTCCGGTTCAACAGGGAACCCCAAAGGCGTGCAGACCAACCATCTCAATGTTTTGGAATACATTCACAGCGTGGATGAAAACAAAAGCGGAAAGTATATGACGGTCTCCAATTACGCATTTGACGGTTCGGTATATGATTTATTCGTACCGTTTCTTAACGGTGGCAGTGTAACCGTTCTGGACAAAGAAGAATCGATGGATCCTTCATGTATTGCCCAAACAGTCAGCCATGAAAAAATCAATTATCTCTTTTTGCCAACAGCGCTGTTCAATCATTTGAGCGATGATGATTTGAAAAAGATGACGTCGATCAAGCGCATTAATACGGGAGGAGAGAAAGCGTCGCCTACCCGGATGAAGAAAGCTGTTGCCTGTCTGCCCGGAAAGATTTATAACGTCTATGGTCCCACAGAAGCTACCGTTTGGTGCGCTTCCCATCAAGTAACCGTTGCCGATGTGGAGACAGATATCCCAATCGGCAAACCTTATGATTTGGCAAAGTTTCATATTCTGGATGAGAAAAATGGGATTTGCCCTGTGGGCATAGTAGGACAAATTGCGATTTCCGGCGGCGGCGTCAGCAAAGGATATGTGAACTCACCTGAGAGAACCCAATTCGGAATCGATGTTGATACCGGGGAAAGAACATACAATACCGGAGATAACGGGCGATGGAATACTGGTGGGATTCTGGAGTATGTTGGCAGGAAAGATAGCCAAGTTAAGTTTCGCGGTTTCAGGATCGAATTGGAGGAGATCCGCCAAAAGATCTTGGGGTTGGAAAACATCGAAGACGCTGTGGTGCTTGTTTTGGAAAAGAACCAGAACAGAGAGCTTCATGCATACTATGTTCCCCGGGATCTAGGTGTAACCCGGCAGAAGCTTGATGAATACCTGAAACGCAATTTGCCCGAATATATGGTGCCGCGATTCTATGCCGAAATTGACCATATGCCATTAACCCGAAACGGCAAAATTGATAAAGCGAAATTGGAGCTTATTCCCACCATAGCCTATGAGAGTTCAGCCATTGAGGAACCCCATACGGACGCGGAAAAGAGAATCGCCGAAATATGGCGGATGCTTTTTAATAGGGAAATTAGTCGGTATGACGACTTTTTTGAATTGGGAGGTCATTCCATCCAAGCCATTCGCTTTGTTTCGGAAATGAAAAAAGATGGAATTGATCTTAGTATAAAAGACGTCATGGATCATTCGAGCTTGATCGCTCTGGCAAAACATATTGATCAACATGAGTCAAATCAACTCCGATTAATCTCCACAAAAAGAAAGGCTTTTCACCTTGAACCTCATGCGGTGTTTCATAAGATGAGCCATCATAGTGACTCAAGGGCTTTGTTTGTTTTCCCAACATATATGTTGAATATAGCTTACATGATGACATTTTCGAAGATGTCGGAAATGGTGCGGTCTCACTCATTGTACTTGGGTGATTTTACCAATAGCAAGGATTATGTTAGAGAGTTTGCCAAGTCCTTGGTAAGGGAAAGCAAAAAATATAGAGAAATATGGCTGTTGGGATATTCTTTCGGGGGGTGTCTGGCTTATGAAGTGGCGAAGCAAGCAAGTGCGCAAGGAATGAACATTAAGGGAATTATCATGCTGGATAGCTTCTTTAAAACACGTCCGGATACCGGCGTTGATTCCCATGCTGATGAGTTAAGAACCCCTGAGGGGTTACGCGGCGTTCTGGAGGAACGGTTTGATTTCTATAGAGAATTAGACCTATCGACAAAAGAGAGCATAGAAGTATGTTTCCTAGGCTTTATGGAGCATTCGGCTGACTTGATCAACAGCAAGGAGATATTGAATACAACAATTCATTACTTAAGAGGCGAGCATCAGGAGCATGATGTTGTGGATACAAGGGACGAATGGTGGCAGGGGTGCGCTGAGAGCATACAATCCTATCCGGCGTACGGGTATCACAACAATTTGCTGGATGTGGCGAATATGGCCAGGAATGTTCATATTATCAATGACATTCTGTCCCATGGGTCAGAAACGGATATCAATGTGCCGAAAGCGGAAATCGCAGGCCAGTAATAAGGAGGATTTTTTATGATTTCAACCAAATGCATATCAAAAATATATGGGGAATCGTCAGAAGGTATGATGTTCGCCTTGAAGGACATTAGTATAACCATTGATGATGGGGAGGTTGTGGTGATCTTGGGACACTCGGGGGCGGGAAAAACGACGCTGATCAATGTATTAAGCGCTCTGGATACGCCGACGATTGGTTCAATAATATATGATAACGTCAACATTACGAACCTCAAAGGCGCGAAGCTTACTCAATTCCGCAAAGAAAGCATAGGTTTTGTGTTCCAGCAATTTCATCTGGTGCCGATGCTGACCGTTTATGAGAATATTGAAGTCGCCGCCAATCTGGCAAGAGTCAAAAGGAATCAAGTCTTGGAGCTGATAGAGAGGGTAAACCTTGTTGGCAAAGAAAAAAAATACCCTTTCCAATTGTCCGGCGGAGAACAACAAAGGGTCGCCATAGCCCGGGCCCTTGTGAAAAAACCCAAGGTTCTGTTTTGTGACGAGCCAACAGGGGCCTTGGATGAAGAGAGCGGGAACAAAGTCCTGACTTTGATCGGTGAGTTGAACGCCGCTTACAAGTTGACGGTCGTCATGGTAACCCATAATCCGATTATTGGAAAAATGGCGGATCACATGATTACAATGAAGAACGGGATGGTTATGACCAATAATAAGAAGAAGGCGGCAATACCACTAATATGATTAAGAACATAACGAGAAGTCTCTCAAAAAAGAAAATACAGACGGGCGTCCTGTTTCTGCTGGTGTTCTTGGCAGGGCTTATTTTCACTTATTTTGATATCCCGCTTACGGCGCTCAAGAATGCCACCGACCATTTGTTTGAGAACACAAAAACAGAGCAATTCAGGTTCATGATATCAGGATCTTCTTCGGATACCGACCATTTGTATGCTGGGAATGAATTCCTCACAAGCAAATATGGTTTCGAAAGCGAACCGGTCCGGAAAAAGTTTGTGCAGCAGGAGTTCAACAATAAGAAATGCAATTTCTATATAAGACCTATACAAAAAATGATCAATGCGCCTATTTTCCTGAAGGGCTCCGCGCCTTCCGGCAACGGTCAAGTTTCAATTTCAAAATTATTTGCGGAGAAAAACGGGTTGATGGTTGGAGCTCATATCAAAATCGGCAATAAAGATTGCGTTGTTTCCGGGATTCACATTGCTGCTGATTCAGTTGTTGTCCTAGACGCAACAAAATCGGTAGATGTTGCGAGAGATACGAACGCGGATGTTATTATGCCAGAACATGATTACGATGCGGTTGATAAGGCCGAAAGCGTTTATTTCGTAGGAAGATTTGCTATTGACGATGAGGACTACATACATAGTCAAGTTTCAAATCTGTCCAAAGAAGATATTGTCTTGTTTGCGAATGTGAGCACTGAGTACCAGGAAATCTCCGTTCTTCCAACAGTTATTAACGCCAACACGGGATTTATGTTCTTTGCGTTGTTTCTGGTTTATACTGTTTTGGGCATTTCCATTTTTATACATGTATTCATTCAGTTTGCCAGCTACCGGAAGCCCATTGGCGTCTTGCTGACAATAGGGGTTTCGAAGTCGCGCATTGTATTTTCACATGGGGTTTATGCCCTAGTATTTGGTGCCGCTACAGCTTTGGGGCTGATTGTAGGGTTTTATATGACGGATGGCAATATTGCCGACCTCAGCGACACATTCAATGTCGTTATTACACAACCGCCTATCGATTGGCTAAAAGTAATCCTTTTTTGGATGGCGGTGACTGTTGCTCTGACTCTGTTTGTGATGTTGTATGCCTATATAGAAACAAAGAAAAGGCCGCTGGCTCTAATATATTCTTCAGATAGCAGAATGAAGATTGGGGTATTTGGCAGAATAATAAAGAAAATGGTTGCCTTCCTAAAATTTGAGAACAGAATAAAAGTCTCTATCGCTGTTTATAAGCAGGGACGATTTTTAATGATGATATTCGTATTTTTTATTGCGTGCAATTTGCTGGGAACTGGTCTCTCAATTCAAAATTCGACGGCCAATGCTTATTTTAACTACAAGGAATTTATCAAATTCGATCATGTTGAAATTCATGATACCATTCAAAATGATTTATCTGAGAGCGACGGGAATGCTGATGTTTTTATTGATACCAGCGTTAAACTTATAAAAAATGTCACAGCAAACACCAGTATTAACACAACGTTAACAATGGAAGGGATATCGATATACCAAAAGTCATTAGGAATAGACAGCAAAAAATTGGAGAACGGGATTATTATTCCTCACACTGTGGCGTCAAGGTATGGTATTGCACTAAATGAAGAACTGCAGTTTCTAATCGATGGCGAATACTATAGATACAGGGTTACTGATATTAATGGCACGGCTTATGACAATAAAATATATATAGGCATATCGGAATTGTATAAAATGAGCCAGTATAACGTTGGGGATTATAATGGAGCTTATGTCCTCAATGATTCAAAAGAGCGAGATGCCTTATACAGCATGCGCAGTGAGGACTTGGTTGATTTCAGCGCGTCCATTAATCAAAGTTCAGAAAGCGTGTCCGGCATGTTGCTCTTGTTATCAATCGCAATCAGTTTAGCGCTGATTATCCTGGTTGCGGCGTTCAACTATAATGACGTGCTCCCTCATGTCGCTGTGTTCAAGTTTCTTGGATATAGCAACAGGAAATCAAATGATATGTTAATTAATGTCTTTGATCTTGCCGGAATTATTGGTTGCCTATTGGGGGTGTTTTCAATTCCATATTTAGCAAAGGCATTTGAAATCGCTATGATGGTTTCGACAGAATATTATATGCCTTTCCAAGCAACTTGGTTTGAAAGAATTGCTACCGTTTTCGCCTTAATGTTCCTCTATGGGTTTTGTAAGTTCGCAATCAATACGATAACGAAAGGTCGGGTGCCGGCAACTGTATTGAGGTCGGAGTGATGCCTTCCTGCGGAGTTTCTTGTGTGAAGCATAGGTATTCTCTCTGGGGAAGGATCAAGGAGGATCCAGAGGCGGAACGCCTGTGTCTCACGCAAGGGACTCCGTGGGAAGGAATCCATGCTACCATCCCAGATCCAGCAGCCAGCTGTTTAGAATTCGTTCACGGGTGCGGAGGGTGTGATCATCCTCATATTTGCCAAGGGTCTTATCGACTTTGATACGTCCGTCAATGATGTACAGAACCCTTTCACACATGGCGGCGACACGGACATCATGGGTGACCAGCATGATTGTCGTTCCCTCGCGGTTGGTGTGGAGAAGTTCTCCCATCACTTCGTCGGAGGCCCTCCGGTTCAATCTGCCGGTAGGTTCATCGGCGAAAACCATCTTGGGGTTGTTGATAAGGCTGCGGCAGACACACGCCCGCTGCAATTCCCCGCCGGAGGCGTCGGAAATATCGTTGGACGCAATGTCGCTGATACCCATCTTGCGCATTAAGTCACGACAAGAGGCGTCTTTCTGTCGGCGGGCTCGTATCCCTTTTCCCTCCACCGATTGGTAAGCCGGGAGAAGAATGTTATCCTCAACCGAGAGGTTACTGAGCATGGACATCTGTTGAAAGACAAAGCCCATCTCATGAAAGCGCAGGTCCGCAAGTTTATCGTTTTTTAGTCCGTCGAGATTTGTGCCAAAGAAGATCGCCTCACCGCCGGTCATTCTCTCAATACCGGAGGCAGTGTGAAGCAAGGTTGTTTTTCCTGAACCGGAAGGCCCCATAATCGCTGCTATCTCGCCCTGTTCAATAGTCAGACAGACATTGATCAGAACATGATTCCGCTGTTTGCCTGTCCCGTAGGTTTTACACAGATTCGTCAAGGTAAGAGCTGTTTGCATAGGACTGTTTACCCGCCTTCTCAAATAAATCTATTTATTCTACATTTTAGCACAAACTCAAGCGGCTTAAAACCGGAATTTCTGGAACGGAGGTGATTCAAAGTGTTCAAAATGTTATGGAGTATCCTTAAAAAAGACTTGCGCCGTCAAAAAACCATGAATCTGATTCTGTTTGCCTTTGTTGTATTGTGCTCAATGATTTTGGCTGGCAGCACGGCCAGTATTGGAACAATTTATAACGCCATCCATTCTTTCTTTGAGCTGTCTAACGTGGCGGATCAGAACTATGTGACGGCCTATCAATTCGATGAAGAATTTGAAAACTGGCTAAGAAATAGTCCCTATGTCGCAAGCTATGAGAAATCCGTTCACATCCAGCCCGATAAATATGATATAACTGTTAACGGCAAAGAACTTAATTTGGGCACAGCCTTTCTAAACTTTGCCGTCCCCGGCTGTGAATATTCGCTGATGTTTGACGAGAACGACAAAGTTGTCAGCCATGTTGCGGTTGGCGAGATGGCTATGAGCGCGGAAAGAGCAAAAAAACTAGTGTCTAACCGCATAAATTCAAATATGTATTGCCATTGATAGCAGCAAGGAGTATAATCGTCCTAACAGGAAAAGGCGCATAGCCAGAAGCGAGGACGAAATGCCGAGGAAAGCGAAGAC
>Ga0082212_10007795_pt1 | contig 14077 bp, 12 predicted proteins | sample TergutNt197P3_FD_71548 | JGI IMG/M metagenome (GOLD analysis project Ga0082212, IMG submission 71548) | Neocapritermes taracua P3 segment gut microbial communities from Petit-Saut dam, French Guiana - Nt197 P3 | ecosystem: Host-associated > Arthropoda: Insects > Digestive system > Gut ... | reverse complement strand
AAATTATCCGTCACAAATTGGAGAATTACTCGCTGCCTGTAGCAGCGGATTCATGGGAGGAACTCGAAAAACGCCTGGATGCAAAGCCCAAGAAAAAAATTGCTCTTTGGACTTGGATTTCAGGAGTTTCTGTAGCAGCATCAATTGCATTGGCAATTGTATTTTCATATCAAACAACTGAAAAAAATAATTTAAATCATGGAACAACAAGCTTATCCTATCATGCGGAAGGACTTACGGAAAGTCTATCTGCGGAAGAAAATCTACCATCTGTTTTTCTTCCAACTGTTCAAACGCAACCGGAAAAATTGGAAAAGCGGCGAAATTACCAAGAGGCTCCTGCTCCGGAAGAGTTTGCTTTGCGCGAGCATGATGTAGTTTCACCGGAGGAAACAAGTCAGGAAGAAACAATACGGTCTGATTCTGAAGAAGTGAATCCCTCTCAAAACTTGCCGGTAAATCCAAATCGCCAACAGGAGAATTTGCTTCTACAGGAATTTCCCGCGTCTTTGAAACCAAAACTCAAAACAAGGAGTTTTGCCTTGCATGTCAGTTCGGGAGGACGACAGTTTGCCATGAACAATACATTGACTGTTGTGGGGAATGAAAGTTATTCGGCGCTACGATCCGGGAATGAAAATTCTTCCTTACTCATTGAAAACCCTGATGAATGCAACCAAATTGCACACTATCCGCCCATCGCTGTCGGTTTAAGCGTTCGAAAAGCATTGAACAATTACTTGTCGATCGAAAGCGGATTAACCTACACTTATTTATATTCCACTTTCGAGGCGAAAGTCCTGCAAAAGGATGCAAGTTTAACACTCCACTATCTCGGAATTCCGGTGAACTTGTCGGTCAATCTGTATCCTTATTCGCGCAGTCCATGGAATGTTTACTTTTCTGCCGGCGGAATGGGCGAAAAAGGCTTGCTCTCGCATTATGTGCAAAATACGTATAAAAATGGCGTGAGCGAATCAATTACCGTGAACGAGCCAATTCAAGGTTTGCAGTGGTCTGTTCAAGCCGCTCTTGGATTATCCTACCGGTTTAATCGGGATTACAGTGTATTTGTAGAACCTAAAATTATTTATTATTTAGATAACAATCAACCATATAATATCCGCACAGCGCATCCTTTTGTTCCGGGAGTCACTGTGGGGATAAGACACACATGGTAATTAATGAACAAACAATTTATGAAGAAGATAGTTGTTTTATTTTTGCTCGCCGGCTTGTGTATGCGCTGTAGCGTTGACTCTTTGCAAACCATTTATTACAGTGTCAACGAGCCGGTTTTTACTTCTTCCGAAGCTTTCCGTAATTCTATAAAAGTTACATCCAAGGTGCAGACATTATCTGATTGTGGAAAAATTTGTTTTTACAATGACCATTTATATATATCCGAACCGGGGCAAGGCATCCATATTATTGACAATACTGATCCTTCTCATCCGCAAGCGAAAGGATACATCGAAATCACAGGAAACCAAGATATGGTTATCCGGGACAATCGCTTGTATGCCGATGCATTGGTCGATTTGGTGTGGTTCGATTTGTCCAATCCGGCGCAACCTGTTCTGAAAGGAAGAATGGAGAACCTGTTTCCGGATGCCTTGCCGACTATTGAAAACGATTTTGGTTACGATTACACATTGTGTCAATCCGGAATTGAACAGGGGAAAATTGTAACCGGATGGCAATTGAAGCAGCGCAAAGAGAGAAATCACTACAATCCGGATTCCTCCTCGTATGATTCTTCCCCAACCCTCTCGCATGGAAATATGTATGGCGGAATCAATAAAACATCTAAAACCTGTTTCAGTTTGTACAATGATTATCTCTATGCGGTTGCCAACTATCAGATGAGTATTATTGATTTATCCGGCGAAAAACCCGAAAAAGCAACCGATGATATTTTTGTCAGTTATGCAGAAACGGTTTTTTCGTACCGCGACAAACTGCTTATGGGAACGCCTTCAAGTTTGACCATTTATTCGGTGGAGGATCCTTTGCTTCCCGTCCAGTATTCGCAAATAATGCATGTGTATAGCAACTGCAATCCGTTTACGGTGGAAGATGATTTGGTGTATGTTACGGTACATTCCGAAAATCTTTGCGGACAAACCGACAACCGGTTACGGATTTTCGACATCAGTGATGCAACATCGCCTGTCGAAGTAACTTCTTATCCCATGATTCATCCGAAAGGCTTGGGCATTAGCCGGGGAATGTTGTTCTTGTGTGATGCCGGACTTAAAATTTTTAAAACGGATAATCCGAAAACGTTGATTAATCATCAACTCGCATACTATACGCAGATTGATGGTTATGACTTCGCTTTTTTTAATACGGTTCTCATGGTTATTTCCGACAAAGGTTTGTATCAATACGATTATTCCGATATGATTGCCAATACCGGCAATTTGCGATTATTAAGTGTTATTCCGAAAAAATAAATATACTATTATGAAAAAAACTTTTGGGAATAAAAAGGAGCTATCTCAAACAAGAGATAGCTTTTTTATTTTTAGCGCAGATTTCAAAGCAGAAAAACTTGTATCATTTCAAAAAAACAGGTAATTTTGCGGGCTGATAATCTAAAGAATATTATGGAGAATAAAATTCAAGAAATTACGGATAAAATATACCGTGAAGGGGTTGAAAAAGGGCAGGCTGAAGCGCAAAAAATCATTGAAGCTGCTGAAGCCGAAAAAGCCGCCCTGTTGAAAAAAGCGCAACAGGAAGCCGAAAAAATCGTTGCCGATGCTAAAAAATTTGCCGATGAATTGGGCAGAAATACGCAATCCGAGTTGCAATTGTATGCCGGGCGTGCGGTGGAAGCGCTCAAGAGTGAAATCGCCGGATTGGTGACGGATACGATTGTCCATACCGCCGTCAGCGCAAGCGTGAACAACGAATGGTTGCAAAAGTTGATGCTCACCTTAGCTACCGATTGGGTAGTTAAAGAAAATGTGGTAATTCAGACTGCCGATTCCACCGCGCTCACCCAATATTTTGCCCGACAAGCCAAAGATTTGCTCAACAAAGGCGTCCGGATTGAACAAGTGAACGGCAGACCGGCCGAATTTGCCATCATGCCCGCCGATAAAGGCTATAAAGTGCAGTTTGGCGAAACCGAATTTGCCGCCTATTTCAAGGAATTTCTTCGTCCGCAACTTGTAGAAATGCTGTTCAATTGATGAATTATTATTGTTTAATAGCAGGCTTACCCGACATCGGAATTGAGGATAACAAATTGACTTTCAATATTTCCGGATTTAAAGAAGAAGCGCGTCCGCAGTTATCGTCCGATGATGTGCAGTTGTTGGATTTGTTTTACACGAAGTTCGACAATCAAAATTTGTTGCATTTTCTCAAAAACAAAGACGCCAATTTCGATGAACGCGGAAATATCACGAAAGATGAACTGGAAGAAGGTTTGAAACTTATCAGCGAGGACGATGATCCGAACAACAAACACATTCCGCCGTATTTCAAAACTTTTGTGGAGGAATACAAAGATGCGCAGCCGGTCGATACCGCAGCGGCTCAATGGGAAAACCGTTTGACGGAACTGTATTACCAATGGGCAATGCGATGCGGCAATAAACTCATAGTCCGTTGGTTTGAATTTAATCTGAACTTGAATAACATATTATCTGCCTGCACCGGACGTAAATATCAAATGGATATAGCAGTGGTGGGCGACAATGAGGTGGCGGAATCCATCAAAACATCGAGCCAACGCGATTTCGGACTGACCGGAACCCTCGATGAATTGGATACTTTTCAACGATTAGCCGAAGAATCCGACTGGTTCGAACGCGAAAAGAAAATCGACTTGCTGAAATGGCAGTGGCTCGATGAACAGACGTTTTTCAACTATTTCAGCATGGAGCGGGTATTTGCTTATTTGGTGAAACTTGAAATCATTGAGCGTTGGGCGAGTCTTGATCCTGTGAAAGGAGAGAAGATATTCAGGGGGTTGATTGACAGCTTGAAAGAAAATGTTGTAAACAGGGATGAATCAAAAATCGAAAATAAAAAATAACAATATATGGCGACAAAAGGAACAGTAAAAGGCATCGTAGCAAACTTGGTAACCATTGAGGCAGACGGTCCCGTGCTGCAAAACGAAATCTGTTTTATCCAAACGGGTGGCGACCGGTTGATGTCGGAAGTCATCAAAGTCATCGGGAAAAACACTTACGTACAGGTTTATGAGAGTACACGCGGCTTGAAGGTAGGCGCCGAAGTGGAATTTACGGGGCACATGCTTGAGGTAACTCTTGGTCCCGGTATGCTTTCGCGCAATTACGACGGTCTGCAAAACGACCTCGATAAAATGGAAGGCGTATTCCTGAAACGCGGCGATTATACTTTTCCCTTGGACGAAACGAAACTGTGGGATTTCAAACCCATTGCCAAAGCAGGCGATACGGTCGCTGCCGGAAGCTGGCTTGGCGAAGTAGATGAAAATTCGCAATCGCATAAAATCATGGTGCCGTTCACCTTTGCGGGAAAATATACGCTCAAAAGGCTAGCGCCGGAAGGACAATATACGATTACCGATACGATTGCAACGCTCACCGATGCTTCGGGTAACGATATTGAAATCAACATGATGCAAAAATGGCCTGTGCGCAGGGCGATTACGGCTTATGCTGCCAAACCGCGTCCGTTTAAATTGCTTGAAACGGGCGTCCGCATCATCGACACAGCAAACCCGATTGTGGAAGGCGGTACGGGTTTCATTCCGGGACCTTTCGGTACGGGAAAAACCGTCATGCAGCACGCTATCTCGAAACAGGCTGAAGCCGACATCGTGATTGTGGCTGCCTGCGGCGAACGCGCCAACGAGGTGGTCGAAATCTTCGCAGAATTTCCGCATTTGGTTGACCCGCATACCGGTCGCAAGTTGATGGAACGCACCATTATCGTGGCAAATACATCCAATATGCCGGTTGCTGCCCGCGAAGCATCGGTATATACCGCCATGACTATCGCCGAATATTACCGCAGCATGGGACTGAAAGTGTTGCTGATGGCAGACTCCACTTCTCGCTGGGCGCAGGCTTTGCGCGAAATGTCGAACCGCCTCGAAGAATTGCCCGGACCGGATGCTTTTCCGATGGACTTGTCGGCGATTATTTCCAATTTTTACGGTCGTGCAGGCTACGTGGAATTAGCCAACGGCGCCACAGGTTCCATTACATTCATCGGAACGGTGTCGCCCGCAGGCGGTAACCTCAAAGAACCGGTTACGGAAAATACCAAGAAAGTGGCACGTTGTTTCTTCGCGCTGGAGCAGGATCGCGCCGACAAAAAGCGTTATCCGGCAATAAACCCGATTGACAGTTATTCGAAATATTTGGAATATCCCGAATTTGCGGAGTACATCGGCAAGCGGGTTTCGCCCGACTGGATTGATACGGTGAACGAACTGAAAACCCGTATGCAGCGCGGCAAGGAAATCGCCGAACAAATCAACATCCTTGGCGACGATGGCGTTCCGGTAGATTACCACGTAACTTACTGGAAATCGGAACTGATCGATTTTGTGATTCTGCAACAGGACGCTTTTGACGATGTGGATGCAGTAACTCCTATTGACCGTCAAAAATATATGGTCGATTTGATAATGCGTATCTGCCGCACCGAATTTGAATTTTCTACCTTTGTGGATGTCATGGATTATTTCAAGAAAATGATCAACATCTGCAAACAGATGAACTATTCTACATTCCGGTCGGATGAATTTGTTGGTTTTGAAAAGGAATTGGAGAATTTGGTGAAGGAAAAGGCGGTATAGTTAACTGATAGAATAGCATGGATATAATAATAGATTTTATCAAACAAAAAGAAGTTGCAATAGGTTTGTTTTTCATTGTTATTGGAGTAGTTATAGGTGTTTTTAAACAACATTGGCTTATTGCAGGATTAAACGCCGCATCAGGTATGACAAGTAAAGAATTGGCTAAAATTGATTTGGATTATGTAACGAAATACTTTGGTTTATTCTTTTGTATTTTCGGATTGATTATGGTATTAAGTCCGTTCATTTTTGACTTTTTTGACGTAAAACACGAAGTTCGTAATATAATTTTTCCAATTGTAATCGTATCATTTTGCGTTCTTATTTTGTGTTTTAGTGTCTTCAAAAAGAAAAGAATTTATAAAAAATAATATGTCTAAAATTGCATAATAAAAATAAAAAATCGCTATGGCAAAAGCATTTCAAAAAATATATACGCAAATCAGCCAAATAACCAAGGCGACTTGCATGTTGAAAGCCTCGGGCATTGGCTACGACGAGTTGGCAACTGTTGACGGAGCCTTGGCTCAAGTGGTGAAAATCAACGGCGACGAAGTTACCTTGCAGGTGTTTCGTGGAACGGAAGGCATCCGCACCAACGCCGAAGTGGTGTTCCTCGGAAAATCGCCAACCTTGAAAGTCGGATCGCAGTTGGCGGGACGTTTTTTCAACGCATTTGGCGCGCCTATCGACGGGGGACCTGTACCCGAAGGCGAAGAGCGTGAAATCGGCGGTCCGTCGGTCAATCCCGTTCGCCGCAAACAGCCTTCGGAATTGATTGCCACCGGTATTGCAGGTATCGACTTGAACAACACACTGGTAACGGGGCAAAAAATACCTTTCTTTGCCGACCCTGACCAACCGTTCAACCAAGTGATGGCAACCGTGGCTTTGCGTGCCGAAACGGACAAAATCATCTTGGGCGGGATGGGCTTGGCTAACGACGATTACCTGTTTTTTAAGAACGTGTTCAGCAACGCCGGCTCGCTCGACCGCATCATCAGTTTCGTAAACACTACGGAAGACCCGCCGGTGGAACGCCTCCTGATTCCCGATATGGCGCTGACTGCCGCCGAATATTTCGCGGTGGACAAGCACGAAAAGGTATTGGTGCTGCTCACGGATATGAGTTCTTACGCCGATGCGCTTTCTATCGTGTCTAACCGTATGGATCAGATTCCGTCGAAAGACTCGATGCCCGGTTCGCTCTATTCCGATTTGGCAAAAATTTACGAAAAAGCGGTGCAGTTTCCCGATGGCGGTTCTATCACCATTATTGCGGTAACCACGCTGTCGGGCGGCGACATCACGCACGCGGTGCCCGACAATACGGGGTATATCACCGAAGGGCAGTTGTTCCTCCGCCGCGATACCGACATTGGAAAGGTAATTATTGACCCGTTCCGCAGTCTTTCGCGTTTGAAACAGTTGGTTATCGGCACAAAGACGCGCGAAGACCATCCGCAGGTGATGAATGCCGCGGTGCGCCTGTTCTCCGATGCCGCCAACGCCAAAACCAAACTCGAAAACGGTTTCGATTTGAGCAATTACGATGAACGTGCGTTGGCGTTCGCCAAAGATTATTCGAATAATTTGTTGGCTATCGACGTAAATATCAATACCACCGAGATGCTCGACGAGGCTTGGGCGTTGTTTGATAAGCATTTCAAGCCTGAAGAGGTGAATATTAAACAGGAATTGGTGTCGAAATATTGGAAAACTAAATTATGATATCATGAAAAAACAATTATCCGTTTTTATTTGTGGTCTTTTATTGCTTGGATTTTATTCGTGTAACAACCATAAATACACAATTACTGCCAATATTAAAGGATTAGGAAACGATACGGTATATGTGCGCTATTATGCTTTAAATTCAGAAATTAAAAGCGATGCGGAAATGTTGCAAGATACGATAGTCGCACATAACGATAAATTTCAATACAATCTACCGGTGCATGAAAATATGGCTATGATGATACACCCTAAAAAACTGTTATACATCAGGGCTGATGGGTCGTCCTATTGGTACAATACCCGATATATGGAATTAGTGCTGGAACCGGGGAAGCCAATAAGCATTACAGGACAGATAGAAGGCACCGATTACATTACATACAAGGTAAAACAATCTTCTTTTACTTCGGATGATGCAAGCGACAGGAAGTATTACAAAACGCCGGCAATGAAAGTCGATAGTATAGAGATGGAAATAGATTATTATTGTTTTTCAGCGAAAGTTGACGACATGCCGACGGAGAAACGTGATTCTATCATTTATGCGCTTTTTAAAGAGCGAGACAAATGGAATGGTATCATTCGTGAACATAAATTATCCTACCTGAAAAATCATTTGGATAAAGATTTGGCAGCATATTATCTAATACAACAACCGATTGAAGTGTTTGGAATATACTGTCCTCAATTGGCAGAATCAGTCAAGAAAGGCATTTTTGAGAAATTTTTAAACGAAAACCAACGAGTGGTTGAAAAATATAGTCTGTATCAACAAGCAAAAGAACACATTGTAGAAGGAGCAGAAGCCCCTGATTTCTGTTTGCAAAATTTGGCAGGAGAATCTCTCTCTCTTTCGAGCCTGAAAGGAAAATATATTGTACTTGATTTTTGGGGAAGTTGGTGTGGACCCTGTCTGATGGGTATGCCTGAGATGAAAAAATATTATGATAAGTACAAAAATAAAGTGGAATTTGTGGGCATTGCCTGTAGCGATAAAGAAGCTGCATGGCGTAAAGCGGTGGAAGAAAACGGGCTAAGTTGGATTCAACTGAAAGATAACGAAGATGATTTTGCAAAAAATATTTCCGTTCGTTATGCTGTAGGCGCTTATCCTACAAAATTTATTTTGGATAAAAATTTGAAAATCATAGCCATTTTCCATGGGGAAGGCGAAGACTTTTATCAAAAATTGGATGTCTTATTGAAATAATCATTGAATGATCATAAATGTAGCATGGCAATCAAATTTCAATACAACAAGACCTCGCTTCAAGGTATCGAAAAGCAGTTGAAGATGCGGTTGCGCGCCTTACCGACCATCAAAAACAAGGAAAGCGCCTTGCGGATGGAAGTCAAACGGGCGAAGGACGAGGCGGAAGAATTAGAGCAAAAGTTCGAAACGCAAATCGGGTCGTATGAAAAAATGGCGGCGCTGTGGAACGAGTTCGAACCTTCGCTCATTTCGGTACAGGATGTGCAGCTATCGACTCGTAAAATCGCCGGCATACGTGTGCCGGTACTCGACGAGGTGGTTTTTGCTACACGACCGTTTAGCTTGTTCAACAACCCGAAATGGTATCCGGATGGTATCCACTTGTTGCAAACACTGGCAAAAACGGGCGTTGAATACGAATTTTGCGTTATGAAAATCGACTTGCTGGAACATGCCCGCAAAAAAACTACCCAAAAGGTAAATCTTTTTGAAAAAGTGCAGATTCCCGGATTCGGAGACGCTATTCGTAAAATCAAGCGGTTTATGGAGGACGAGGAGAATTTATCGAAATCGTCGCAAAAAATAATGAAATCGAAACAGGAGAACGATGGTTGAAAAAATGAAAAAATACAGCTTCCTGATTTATTATAAGACTTATAATAAATTTCTGGAAAGTTTACAGCAAGCAGGCGTAGTGCACATCGTGGAGAAACAGAAAGGGATTCCCAACGATGCAACCGACTTGCGCAGGCAATTGGCTACAGCTGATTCGTTGAAAAATACCATTCGTTTGCTGCAACGCAGACTGGAACAGGCTCCCTCTCCTGTGGAGAGGGCGGGGGGAGAGGTCACAGACGGAATGAAAGCCCTTGCCGAATTTGAACATCTGAAAGCGCAGGAAGAGCAATTAAAAGCACAACAGCAAACCTTGCAGAAAGAAATCGACAACATGGCAGTGTGGGGTGATTTCGATCCGGAAATGCTCAAAAAATTAGAACAAGCCGGTCATCCACTCCAGTTTTACTCTTGCCGCGAACGCGAATATCAACCCGAATGGACGGATAAGTTCGATGCAGTGGAAATTGCGCGTGAGGGTGCGATTATTTATTTTGTAACGCTTATGCCGGTTGGTTTTGGGAAAGAACCCGATGCCGAAAAGATGCATATCTCCGACCGTTCGCTCAGTTGCTTGCAAGCAGCCTTGAAGGAAAATCAAATGCAGATGAAGGAAACCAACCGGCAACTTGATTCGCTGGCTGTGGAACAAATGGACAACCTGAAAGAAACCCAACGACATCTACTCGAAAACATCGACCTGAACAAAGTGCATTTACAGGTGGAAAAGAAAGCGGACGAAAAGTTGATTTTGCTCGAAGGCTGGGTCCCCGAAATAAAAGAACCGGAGTTGATGAAAGCCCTCGACAATCAGGATGTTTATTACATTGGCGAGGCGCCGGCAAAAGAGGATGCAACAGCGCCCATTTTGCTAAAAAACAACTGGTTTGCCCGCCTGTTCGAGCCGATTGGCGAACTGTATGATTTTCCGAATTATCACGAACTGGATTTAACGCCCTTTTTCGCGCCGTTTTATATGCTGTTTTTCGGCTTATGCCTCGGCGATGCGGGCTACGGACTATTGTTGCTGCTGGCGGCATTGATTGCGCGTCCCAAACTAAAACCCTCGATGAAACCAATTATAACGTTGGTGGCTTTCTTGGGAGCGGCCACTTTGATTTGCGGAATCATCGGCGGAACTTTTCTCGGCATCCCTCTTTTGGATATGCAATGGCCGTGGCTCACTTCGTATAAGAAATTTATGCTCGATTCCGACCAAATGTTCAATCTGGCATTGATTTTGGGCGGCGTGCAGATTGTTTTCGGAATGTTTGTCAAGGCCTTTGGCAAGATTCGCCGCTACGGTTTTCTTCACTCCCTGGAAACTTGGGGATGGATCATCCTTATTTTGGGCGGCGGCGGCTTATATCTCGCTTTCGAAAAAACCTTGTTGCCGCCCGATATCGCTCGTTATCTGTGTTATGCGGTAGTGGGTATTGCCGGCGTGCTTATTTTTATTCTGAACACACCCGGGCGCAATCCACTCATCAATGTTGGTGCCGGACTGTGGAACACTTACAATATGGTAACCGGTGTTATGGGCGACTTGCTATCCTACATCCGTTTGTTTGCCTTGGGCATTTGTGGCGGCGTAATGGGTTTTGTATTCAACGACTTGGCTATGCAGATGAGCGGCAATATCCCTGTACTGAGCCAGTTGATCATGCTCGTCATTCTGCTGGCCGGACATTCGCTGAATATTTTCATGTCGGGCTTGGGCGCGTTTGTCCACCCGATGCGTCTCACTTTCGTGGAATTTTATAAAAACGCCGGATTTGAAGGCGGCGGTAAAAAATACAAACCGTTAAAATTAATTGAAAATCAATAAATAATAAATTTATGCAACCTATTGTTTTAGCTTATATTGGCGTTGGCCTGATGGTCGGATTAGCCGGTATTGGAAGTGCGTTTGGCGTTACCATCACAGGTAATGCATCTATCGGGGCGATGAAAAAAAATCCCGATGCTTTCGGTAATTACATGGTATTGAGTGCTCTGCCCGGAACGCAGGGTTTGTACGGTTTTTTGGGATACTTCCTTCTCGCCAATTATCTTGTGGAAGGAATCACCTTGTTTCAAGCGGCAGCTATTTTTGGCGCCGGATTGGCGCTGGGTTCAGTGGGATTGTTGTCGGCTATCCGGCAGGGGCAGGTTTGCGCCAACGGTATTGCCGGTATCGGCGCCGGTTACGACGTGTTCGGCAAAACGCTGATTCTGGCTGTTTTCCCTGAATTGTACGCTATCGTTGCTTTGGCGGCTACTTTTATGATTGGCGGAACGCTGTAAGAAGGGTTTAAGAATTGTTCGGCGAAAGCGTTTCGATTCCTGTCGATTTTGGTCGACCGAAATCGACAGGAATCGAAACGCTTCCCCAAACCTATTTATTATTTGCTCGTTACGTTCATCAAGGAATTAAAACCTGATTCCCAAAACCAATACGGTATTCTTCAGTTCCCATTTTGGAGTTTTGCCTTTAGTTGGATCTGGATTCGTTGATCCATTCTGTGTATAAGTTGTAATAGAAGTTTCATATTTATACTTGTAAGTCCCCAAATTATTATATCTTACCCCAATATGAAACTTATTATTCAGAACAATACCAGCCTCAAGTCCATAGCAAAAATCAAATGCCGGATCGTAAGACGTTTCGCTCTTATATTCATAAGATGAACTGCTACTCTCTATTTTCCATTTCGTTATATAAGAAACGTTAAGTCCGGCTGCCAATTCTCCATAGATGGTTGTATTGGTATTTGGCAATGGCAACATATAATTACCGCCTATCGTGATTGGAAGATTAAAATACATGGGATAAGTAAAATCAGCATTGTTACCATAAGGTTTTTCCCTTTTCTCTTTTGTATCAGAACTCCATCCATGATAATAAAGTTCCGCACCATATACCAGCGATAAATTGCGGAGCGTAGTTTCAAGCGAGCTATAGGATTTTAAACCTATGCCCAAACCCTTGCCGACACCTATTTTATTATCGTTATCCAAATCTCCTTTGGGGAAAGAAAGACCGATGGTAAATTTCCTCCAACCGGACGGTTTATTCCTGTATTGCTGTTGGGTTCCGTACTGTTGCTGATCTCTGTTTTGTTGTTGGTTCCCATACTGCTGTTGGCTCCCGTATTGTCGAGACTGAGCCGGTGGCGCATTAAATGTGTCTTTGTTACCATTCTCATACTTTATCGTGTATATTTCGGATGTTTTAAGCACATAGGTACCCCCTTGAGGGTTATCGTATTTTTTGAACGACACCTCATTGGAGCTGACTCTTGTAACAATAGCCCGTATATCTTCGCCGCTTTTGAGCGTGATAATGTCCTGCGCATGCAGAGCGCCGCTACCACATAGTGCAGCAATCAGCGCTAAAATAAAAAATCTGTTCATATTTTACCTGTTTTTTACGTCCGTCCCTTAAGCAGACAAAAAATAATTAAATTAAAACCTGATTCCCAAAACCAATACGGTATTTTTCATTTCAACTTTGCCGGTTTTACCGATATATGGCTCTTCTATATCTGGAGTTGTATGTGTTTCTCCGGAATAATAATCGCTATAAGTATAAGTTGCTTTATATTTATACTTGTAAGTTCCCAGATTATTGTGTCTTACTCCAATATAAACTTTATTCAGAATAATTCCAGCTTCAAGTCCATAGCAAAAACCAAATTCCGGCTCAACAGACAATTCTGCCTTAAAATCTCTCCTGTCATCGTAGCTCCCCTTTACTACCCCTTTTGTCAGATAAGAAACGTTAAGCCCGGCCGATGCTTCTCCATAAATGCTTGTGTTTGTATTGGGTAACTGTACAGTAAAATTACCACCTATCGTTACCGGAAGATTAAAATACATGGGATAAGTAACATCAGCATTGTTGCCATAATAGTTCTGTTCCATTTTATCTTTTGTGTCAGAATTTAATCCATGGTAATAAAACTCAGCGCCATATACCAATGAAAAATTAGGGGAGGTTCCAAGCGGATTGTAGTATTTTAAGCCTGCGCCATACCCTTTGCCAAAAATCTCATTCAAATCAATGCCAGCGTTATTCAAGGCATTGAGGTCGTCGCGGTCGAAAGGAGGGAAGGGAAAGGCAATATTGGGTTTGGGGAAAGAAAGACCGATGTTAAATTTCCACCAACCGGACGGTTGATATCTGTATGGCTGCTGATCATCATATTGTTGTTGATTCCAATCCTGCTGTTGATTTCGGTATTGCCGCTGGTTCCCGTATGGTTGTTGATTATCATCTTGCCGTTGGGTTTCATATTGTTGTTGAGGTCTGTTTTGCTGTTGGTTGTCATATTGTTGTTGAGGTCTGTTTTGCTGCTGGTTGTCATATTGCTGTTGCTGATTCCCATACTGTTGAGATTGAACCGGTTGTTCGTTAAATGTCTCCCTGCGTCCATCTCGATACTTTATCATGGATATTCTGGATTTTTCAATTTTACTAACAGTTTCCCCCGGTGGAAAATCATACATGTTGAACAATACCTCGGTTGCCGTTATTCTTATATCGGTAACCCTTAGCTCTCCGCCGCTTTTTAGTACAATAATGTCCTGTGCATGCAATGCGCCACTACCACACAATACAGCAATCAGCGCCAAAATAAACAATTTGTTCATATTCTACCTGATTTACGTCTGCTCCTTAAGCAGACAAAAAATAACTCAATTAAATTTTG
>Ga0082212_10007794_pt1 | contig 14078 bp, 12 predicted proteins | sample TergutNt197P3_FD_71548 | JGI IMG/M metagenome (GOLD analysis project Ga0082212, IMG submission 71548) | Neocapritermes taracua P3 segment gut microbial communities from Petit-Saut dam, French Guiana - Nt197 P3 | ecosystem: Host-associated > Arthropoda: Insects > Digestive system > Gut ... | reverse complement strand
TATTCCATTGGCCCGGCCAATCAGTATGCCGGATTTTTCCCTTATGTTGACCGTTTATGGTTCGGCGAGAGTTTCAAATATAACCTGATGAAGCCCGACGAGTGGTTTGTTACTTTCTCGGGCATACCGTTCGGTATGATGAGCGAGATGCTTCAGGACGGCGGGAACCGCTATCTGGGCATGGTGTACGGTACAACGGCACGACATTCGTATGGCCGATTCTCGCCTGCTCCCGTATGGAAACTGTGGAAAGATTTTGAAATAGAAAAGGCGCAAATGATCGGCTACTGGGATGAAGCGTGTCCGGTTTCAACAAATTATCCGGATGTAAAAGCAACCGCTTATGTACAGCCCGGAAAAGTGTTGATTTCGCTCGGCAACTTTGATACGCAGGACCGGACGGTACGTCTGAACATTGACTGGAAGAAATTGGGAATGGACGCTTCGAAAGTAAAAATCGAAGCGCCGTATGTTGAAAATTTCCAGGAAAACCGTATCTTTGCCGTCAATGAACCCATCCCTGTAAAAAGTAAAGAAGGATGGCTGCTGGTAATTAAGAATTAGTAATTACGATTTAAAGTTTGAAATTCTTAATCATCATTCTTGACTCGGAATTATGGTATTAAATTATTTAAAATCGTCCTGCGATATTTTTTGCTAAAAATGTCTTGAAAATATATTTTTTAGCAAATAATTTTAATATTATTTGCTAAAATAGAATTGTTTTGTATATTTGTAGCGAAAAATAAATAGTTTTATGAAAGATATAATTGGTAGAAGAACAGAGATAAAAAGGCTTTCTGAATATATGGAATCAGAAAAAGCAGAATTAATTGCAGTTTATGGAAGACGCAGAGTAGGAAAGACATTTTTAATAAGGCATTTTTTTAATGATAATTTCACTTTCTATATTTCGGGGGCGGAAAATACAAGCAAAAAACAACAACTTTTCAACTTTACGACGGCCTTGAACCAATACAGCGGAGCAGAAAATCCTATTGTCAATAACTGGCAAATGGCATTTGTTCAGTTGGAGCAATACATCAGGAAAGTCAAAACCAAAGGCAGAAAAGTGATTTTTTTTGACGAATTACCCTGGTTAGACAATGCAAAAGCGGGATTTTTATCGGCATTTGAATATTTTTGGAATACGTATGCTTCTTCTCAAAAAGATATTTTTCTTGTCATTTGCGGTTCGGCAACTTCGTGGATCATGAATAAAATCATTAAAAACAGAGGTGGACTGCATAACCGGGTTACACGCCAAATTTGGTTAGAGCCTTTTACACTGAACGAAACGGAGCAATTTTTAAAATCAAAAAAAATGACCCTTTCACGTTTTCAAATTGCTGAATGTTATATGATTCTGGGAGGGATTCCTTATTATTTGGAGCAGCTGGAAAAATCTTTGAGCTTGTCGCAAAATGTGGATAACCTGTTCTTCAAAAAAAATGCAACATTACGAAATGAATATTCACAACTCTACGCTTCGCTTTTCAAATCACCCGAAAAATATATGCAGATCATTGAGACTTTAGCAAAAAAACGCAAGGGTTTGACACGTGACGATATCGTAAAATATTCAAACATTTCTAATGGAGGCGGCTTGACAACAATGCTTGAAGAGTTGGAACTTTGCGGATTTATTTCAATAAACAATAACTTCACCACAAAAAAAAATCTTCAGATTTATCAGTTAATCGATTTTTATTCATTGTTTTATCTAAATTTTGTAAAAAACAGTAAAGGTAAAAGTAGCGATTATTGGAGCAGTTTAATCGATAATACAACACACAAAGCGTGGGCAGGTTATTCGTTTAAATTATTGTGTCAAACACATATTTCTCAGATTAAAAGAGCATTAAGCATTGGTGGTGTGATTTCATATATTTCGGGCTGGAGAAGCAAAGATAAAAAAAATGGTGCGCAAATCGACTTGCTAATTGACAGAAACGACCATATTATTAATCTTTGCGAAATGAAATACACGAATAGAGAATTTATTATTACAAAAAATTATGATGAAAATTTGCGTAATAAGCGTGGAATTTTTATCGATGAAAGTAATACTAAAAAATCTGTACATATCACAATGATAACAACTTATGGAGTTAAACACAACGAATATTGGGGTAATATACAAAACGAAATATCATTAGACGAGTTGTTTTTTCCGGAGTAATATCTTGCTGAAATAATATGAAAAACATACCATATAGCGAATAATAATAAAATATTCTGCTGAAATGTACGCGTTACTGTTATAAAATCGAAGCGCCGCATGTTGGATATTTCCAGGAAAAACCGTATCTTTGCCGTCAATGAACCTGTCCCTGAAAAGAGTAAGGAAGGAGAGCTGTTAAGAGTTAAGAGTTAAGAATTGAGAGTTAAGAATTAGGAATTCTAAAATTATGAAAAAGTATTTATGTATCACATTGTTAATGTCCTGTCTGACGGTTTTTTCACAAACGTCGGGTCGGGATACCATCCGGATTTCGGATTTCGGATTACAGCCGGATATGCGGGTTAATGCTGTTCCATACGTAATAAAGGCTATGGAGGCGTGCCGGGATGGAGGGAATACGGTCGTCTTTTTTCCGAAAGGAAGGTACGACTTTTGGCCGCATCAGTGTATTGAGCGGGATTATTTTGAGTCAAACACGACAGATAATAATCCCAAGCGGTTAGCGATCCTGATTGACGGGAAGGATGGACTGACCATTGATGGCAACGGTTCCGATTTTGTTTTCCATGACAGGATGCAGCCTTTTACGGTGGATAACAGCCGGAATGTCACCATCAAAAACCTTACGATCGACTGGGATATTCCGTTGACGGCGCAGGGAACCGTACTTTCCACAACTGACGATTACATAGACTTGAAAATCAATTCACTTGAATCGCCCTATATCATCGAAAACGATAAGCTGGTTTTTGTTGGCGAAGGCTGGAAAAGCCGATGGAGCAGTACGATGGAATTTGTAAAGGAATCGCTTATTGTTGCGCCCATGACAGGCGATGCAGGATGTATGGGGGCAGGCTGGCAAAACTATAAGGCAACGGAACTGTCGCAGGGCATTGTGCGCCTGAATTTTCCGTTTACACGTAAACTGGCGGTCGGCAACCTGCTGGTATTGCGCCATAGCGCGCGCGACCATGCAGGCGTTTTTATCATTGACAGCAAGAATGTCTGTATCGAAAACCTGGATATGTACCACTGCGCCGGTCTGGGTATCTTATCACAATTTGCCGAAAATCTGACATTCCGGAAAGTCCGCTGTATCCCGAACGAAAGCAAAGGACGCATACTTGCCGGCCATGACGATGGCTTCCACTACTCGAACTGCCGCGGCGACGTAGTTGTGGACAACTGTGTTTTCCATGCGCTTATGGACGATCCGATCAATGTGCACGGAACATCGGTTCGCGTCATTGAACGGGTGGATAATTTTACGCTGAAGTGCAAGTTTATGCATCGCCAAACGGTTGGTCTTCACTGGGCGCGTCCTGACGAAACAGTTGGTTTTATCAATAATCAAACGATGCTTACCGTGGCTACCGGGGTTGTGAGGGAATTTCGGAAAATTGACGATGAATTATTCGAGATATCTTTTCACGAGGCGATTCCCGACCGGATCATTGCCGGAAATGCTTTGGAAAACCTCACGTGGACGTGTAATGTATTGATAAAAAATTCCCATTTTAAAAGTTGCAGGGCGAGGGGCGTACTGATTTCCACGCCCGGCAGGACGGTCATTGAAAACAATGTCTTTGAATCGAGCGGTGCGGCCATCCTCATTGCCGGCGATGCGAATCAGTGGTATGAAACAGGCGCGGTGAAAGATGTTCTAATAACGAAAAATATTTTCAAAGCGCCCTGTATGACTTCCATGTACCAGTTTTGCGAAGGCGTCATCAGCGTTTTTCCGGAAATACCTCAGCCGGACGCCAGGAAACCATTCCATCAAAACATCCGTGTTGTCAATAATGAATTTCACCTGTTCGATTATCCCGTATTATACGCCTTATCGGTCGAAAATCTGGTTTTTTCAGACAACAAACTCATCCGAAGCCATCAATTCGAGCCATTCCACAAAAGAAAAGCCGGATTGACATTCGAGTTATGCAGAAAGATAACCGTTGCCGGCAATACAGTTGAAGGCGATGTGTTGGGGCGCGAAATAAAATTAGAAGGAACAGCCAAAAATGAAGTGAAACTTGGCAGAAACAGTATTTTTAAATTTGCAAAATGAGGAGAGAAAAAGAAATTATAATACAAAAATATCATGGAAAAAATCAACAATCAAACGAAAAAAAGCGTTTTCATTAAGTTATGTATCATGATGTTTATGCAGTTTATGCTATTTGCCGTCTGGTGGGTACAATTTGCTGCATATCTGAATAATCTGGTACATCTCGAAACCTGGCAGGTTTCGCTGATTTTAAGTTCAATGGCTATCGGTTCGATGGCTTCGCCCCTGGTTGGCGTGCTCGCCGACCGTTACATCTCTTCTGAAAAGTTACTTGCCGGTATGAATCTGTTTGTGGCTGTTTTCCTGTTTTTTGCGGTAAAGCAAACAGGTTTTACGGGCTTGATGATTACCGTTACTTTAGCCATGTTGTGCTACATGCCATCGTGGAGCCTGTCAAGTTCCATTGCCATGACGCATGTTTCGTCCGAACAGTTTCCGAGGATACGGATTTCAGGTACGATAGGCTGGGTAGCATCCGGATTATTCAGTCTGGCAGCCATCCATATTTTTAAGGTGCAGGTCTTCGACGGAACCGCACTTCCACTTTATTGTGGTGCTGGCGCCGCGTTCGTTGCAGCGTTGTTCAACTTAACTTTACCCAAAACACCGCCGGCAGCAGGCAGTTCAACAAAATATTCCATCGCAGATATTTTCGGGTTAAAGGTTATTTCAACATTAAAAAATAAAAATTTCAACCGGTTTATCCTGATCACGTTTTTGACGGTGATACCCTTCGCCCTGTTTTACAGTTTCGGCTCACAATTTCTTGCTAACAATAATTATAAATTAATCACAGTGACGCTGAACTGGGGGCAGGTTGCCGAATTGTTTTTCCTGTTTATCACTACCAGTGTTCTTGTTAAGTACGGCTTTAAGAAGACATTGCTTTTCGGTATGCTGGCGATGTTCATCCGTTATCTATCTCTTTATTCGGGTATTGTGATGGGGCAACAGTGGTTGTACATCATTGGGATATTAACGCACGGTTTAATTTTCGGATTGTTTTTCGTTGCCGGCCAAGTATATACCGATAAATCTGTTCCACAGGAATTTAAGGCGCAGGCACAGGGCTTTTTATCATTTATTACCTGGGGAGTCGGTATTTTTGTCGGAAACTTAATAAGTGGATGGATGATTGATCATTTTAAGGTTGGCGGCCAGACCGACTGGTCGTTACTGTTTCTAATAACCTCAATTGTATCTGTAATAATGATGGTTATATTATTAATGTTTTTCAAAAACCCGCCTGTTTCTAAAAATAAATAATGTATGTCAGACAGTATCGTAATTATTCCGACTTATAATGAAAAGGAGAATATTGAAAATATTATCAGCGCCGTATTCGGTTTAGAGAAAGATTTTCATATTCTTATTATTGATGACGGTTCGCCGGATGGAACGGCTGCTATTGTCAAACGGTTACAGTCAGCGTTTGCGGAGCGTTTGTTTCTTGTCGAACGCACTGGAAAACTGGGGCTTGGGACGGCTTACATTTGCGGTTTCAAATGGGCGATTGAGCGCGGATATGATTTCATATTCGAAATGGACGCCGATTTCAGTCATAATCCCAATGATTTACCGAAACTTTATGCCGCCTGTTCGGAACTTGGGGCGGATGTGGCGATCGGTTCGCGTTATATTAATGGTGTGAATGTTGTCAACTGGCCGCTCGGACGTGTGCTGATGTCGTATTATGCCTCTAAATACGTACGTATTGTGACCGGAATGAAAATCAGGGATACGACAGCCGGATTCAAATGTTACCGGCGTTATGTGCTTGAAACAGTCGAACTGGATAACATTCATTTCAAAGGGTACGCTTTTCAGATCGAAATGAAATTTACAGCCTATAAATGTGGATTTAGACTGGTTGAAGTTCCGATCATCTTTGTGAACCGTGTGCTGGGAACATCGAAAATGAATTCGTCAATTTTTGGAGAGGCATTATTTGGCGTCATCCGCTTGAAATGGAGGAGTTTTTTTCGCAAGTTCCCGAAAGCGAACAAATAAAATGAAAACGCAAATAGTTGATGCATTAATTATAAACGAAGGACGTTCGTTTATTGGTTCCGTACTGATTGACGGCAACCTGATTTCATCTGTAAGGGAGGGATTTGGAGCATCTTCTGTGCAGCAGCCGTCGGTCAATTGTATCAATGCACGCGGTAAATGGTTATTACCGGGCGTGATCGATGATCAGGTTCATTTTCGTGAGCCGGGACTTACCCGTAAGGGCGATATCGCAAGCGAGAGTCGCGCTGCTGTGGCAGGGGGAGTCACGACATTTATGGATATGCCGAATACCATCCCGCAAACAACAACGATTGAGGCCTTGGAGTGGAAGTTTCAACGTGCAGCCACGGTATCGGTCGCCAACTATTCGTTTTTTTTCGGCGGGACAAATAATAATGCAGGACTTATCTCACAACTTGATCGTAAGCGGACGCCGGGCATCAAACTTTTTCTCGGCTCATCAACTGGTAACATGCTTGTAGATAAGGAAGAAGCGCTGCGACAGTTTTTCGGCGAAACGGAACTGCTGATTGCTGTCCATGCCGAAAAGGAAGACATCATCCGTAAAAACACAGAGGAAGCCATTGCCAGGTTCGGAGAAGATTTGGACATCTCTTTTCATCCACTGATACGGAGTGCTGAAGCCTGTTATGCTTCAGCGTCCGAGGCGGTTGCCTTAGCCAAAGAACTCGGCACGCGCCTGCATCTATTTCATTTATCGACCGAAAGAGAGCTGGCTTTGCTTGATCAGGGACCGTTGAGCGAACGGAAAATAACCGGCGAAGTATGCGTACACCACCTTTGGTTTTGCGACGACGATTACCGGCATTTCGGCAACCGTATCAAATGGAATCCGTCCATAAAAACGAAAGCCGACCGTGAAGCGCTTCGCAAAGCAGTAAACGATCATACAATAACAAATGTTGCAACCGACCATGCACCTCATCTGATCACCGAGAAAGCGGGCACTTGCCTGACTGCCGCATCGGGAGGTCCGTTGGTGCAACATTCACTGCTCGCCATGCTTGCCATGATGTCGGAAGGTATTTTTACAAAAGAGAAAGTTGTCGAAAAAATGGCCCATCATCCGGCGGATTTGTATAAAATTGACAGGAGAGGATATATCCGTGAAGGATATTATGCGGATTTAGTACTGATTGATCCGGAACAACCGGTAAAAGTGACAAAAGATAACCTGTTTTATAAATGTGGATGGTCGCCTTTTGAAGGATTTATTTTTCCTCATTCTGTATGGAAAACATTTGTTAATGGAAATGAAATCTATTCCGAAGGCGAAATTGTCAATAATTTTATTGGAATGGAAATAGGTTACCTGTAAAATTGACGAAAAAAGTAAATTTTAAATGTTAAAATCGGCGTTTTTTTGAGAAAAAGTGATATAAAATCAAAAATCATCAAAAAACATGTTTTATAATATAAAAAAAAAGTTGCAAGGGTGAAAAAAAAACCTCACTTTTGCAACGATAACCTAAACAATCTTTTTGCCTTAGAGACTAATACCTATTAAAACCTGTAAAAAAAGGGAGGCTTTGAGGAAAAGTTTCCCTTTTTTTTAACGTTTTTTTTCTTGAGCTTTTTGTAAAGAGCGCCAAAATGATTATTTTCAGTCATGCATCAGGGACATATTGAAAGTGTAAAATCTTCTATTCTTTTTATCAAGATTACAGCCTAATCCGTATTTGAACTTTTTTTTATCGGGATGGAGGGGACTGTATATTTTAACATATTGAGCGTCAAATAGTCTGAAAGCATATCTGTATAGCGCTGTGAATACTCTTTCAGTGTCCGCAAAAATATCCTTAACAAGAATTGTATCTTTGGATATTTTTTCTGCAAAGGCGATACCTGCCGGCGTATTATTATTTAATGCTGCATAGGATCTTCCTCCGGTACAATTCAATTCATGAAGGATCAGTTCAAAGTCGTATGCATCGTGAATGATTGTCCTGAAACGCTCATGTTGTTTTCGATCAAAATATTGAAAATGCTTGGGCGTACATTCTTCAAATGTTAAATTATAATATGATTCCAAAGTATTAACTAAAAATTTATTATAGTTCAAATTTTCAATGCTTTGATAGATAGCATCGGTAAACCCGAATTGTTGATAAAAATCGAAAAGCGACGGTTCGGCCGGTATCACAGTCGCAAAGGAAAAACCCCGTCTTTTCATTTCGAACATGGCATGGTGCATAAGCATTTTCATAAAACCTTTTCCCCGTTCAAACGGGTGGGTACAGGCGCCGCAAATATAAGCAACCGGTAAGAACTGATCTCCCAGCTTCGCTTTGTATGGAATCATTTGCAGCGCAGAAACAATAAATCCATTGAGTTTGATAACCAGTGTATTTTCCGGTTTGTACACGCGGTTAAAGAAAAATTCAATATATTCGGGCGAATCATTAAACGAGTCCTGCCATAAACCGGCAACGTTCCATTTATCTTTTTCCGAAGGAAAAGTGATGTTTAATTGAGTATTGAAATTCATAATCTTATGGTCATAACTGAAAACTGAGAATTGAGAACTATTTTTTAACAGCTGTATGTTTTTCGAGTAAGAGGTACGGATGATACGATAATTTGGATTTTCGCAATCCGGGAATACCTAAATCCTCTTCCCTGTTAATATATACATACTGATGAGGAATATGATTTGCAAACTCCTGGCTGATAACGCTAAAAATACCTTCATAGCGGATGTCGGCTTTTTCCACATGAACGCCGAATGTTTTGTGGTTGACAGGCGAACCATATGTAAATGCAATGATTTTATGATCGGTGACAATGGCGCCGCCCAGCAGATTCAGCACATCGAAATGTTTCATTGCAAAATGCATGGAGCATCTTTCATGAAATAAATTTACGTTGTTTTCTACATTCCTGTTAGCTTCATACCAGACTTGCTCCAATGCCATACATTCGGGAATAATTTCTTGTGTGATAGGCAAATACTGATAATCGTACTGCTTCTTAAATTTATTAATATGATTACGTTTAGGTTGAAATTTTTTGCCTGAAAGCGTTGTTAAATCTTCTCGAAGATGGATATAGTCGAAGTAATCCCGTTCCGCTATATAAAAAAAATGATCAGGGAATAGCGAGTTAAGCATTTTTTTTTCTTCCGGGGTGACGCCCAGTATTAATAACGGGTAATTTAACGTTTTCGCATCGTTATCAATAGATTCAATTGCCTGTTGCAGATCGCCGTCACCGACAGGAAACATATAAGCTAAACGTTTGCGGTTATTTTCTTCGATATAAAAACGAATAAACAAAAAATGATCCTGGACGGCATATTCGCTATTGTACAGGAAACGCCAACTACACATATTAGCAAAAGCAAAGTCGCAGTTATGGCGGTTACGCGGATAGATAAACCCTGTAATCTCCTCTTTATCTTCTATTTGAATCGGCTTAAAAGAAAGCATTTTATCTCACTAAAAAATATCCACCTCCTGCCATTTCCCACCGACAAGTTCGCGTGTAACTTTATATCCTGCTTCTTTGAGCAAGGCGATAGCATCCTCCCGTCCTTCATTTATCAAATCAGGTTGATGACAGTCGGAATTTACGACAACAGGTATGTTTCGTTTTTTAAATTCCTTATAGGAAGCGATGTGAGGGAATGTCTGACCTTTGCGGACTTTATTCTTGCAGTTGATTTCGACGATATTGCCTTTTTCAGCAATTAAGTCAAGCAATTCTAAAAAAGGTTTCTGATACCAGTTGGCCTGTATATCGAAATCGGGATGTTTTATGCCGTTCATATAAATTTTGTCGATATGTCCAACGATATCAAATCCGCCAGTCTCGACCATTTGCATGGACGATTCAAAGAAATATCTTGTGATACGGCGAATATTACCTTCAAAATTGTCTTGGAGGCTGATTTCAAACTCCCGGTACGAACCGTCAATACATGCCATATTTTCGCTCAGCAGGGGATGTTTTACCGGTAAAAAATGGACAGAGCTGATGCTGAAGTCGAGCGGCAGGGATTGAAAATAGGGGATGGCTGCATTGTAGGTTTTGTCTAAGTAGTCTATTTCAAGTCCAAGATATATTTCGATATCGCCGGCATATTTTTTTTTTAACCGGGTGATTTCTGCCAGATAGTTGGGCATATCAATTTTCGACATATTCCAGTGGGTTTCGAATGGAAGCGGCGAATGTGAAGAAAAGCCATATGCGCGAAATTCTTTTTCGATGGCAGATTTAACGAAATCTTCGGCAGGTTTTCGTCCGTCACAAAATGTACAATGGCTATGAAAATTACTGTTTCCTTGCATTAAGCTATTACTTCTAATTCTTTTCCTACCCTGATGAATGCCTCGATTGCCTGATTGATATGATTTTTTTCATGTCCGGCCGATAATTGTACACGAATACGGGCTTGTTCTTTTGGTACAACCGGATAATAAAAACCGGTAACATAAATGCCATTTTCCAGCATACGCTGCGCAAAAATCTGCGACAGCCTGGCGTCATACAACATGACGGCGCAGATGGCAGACTGAGTCGGTTTGATGTCGAATCCGGCCTGTATCATCCGATCGCGGAAATAAGTGACATTATCCGTCAGTTTCGCGTGCAGGCTATCATTTTCGTTCAGCATTTTGAACATTTCAATACCAGCTCCAACAATGGCCGGAGCAACAGAATTGGAGAAAAGATAGGGGCGCGAGCGTTGGCGCAGCAAGTCAATGATTGCCTTGTGACCGGTCGTAAATCCACCCATAGCGCCGCCGAACGATTTGCCGAGCGTACCGGTGAAAATATCTATATTACCATATACATTATATAATTCGGCAACTCCGCGTCCTGTCGGGCCAACAACACCGGCAGAATGAGATTCGTCGACCATCACGAGCGCATTATATTTTTCGGCCAGCGCACAAATTTTATCCATCGGGGCGACATTGCCATCCATCGAAAAAACGCCGTCGGTGGCAATCATCCGATAACGCTGGGACTGTGCATCCTGCAAACATTTTTCCAGATCGTTCATATCGGCATTTGTATACCGGTAGCGCTTTGCCTTGCACAGCCGCACGCCGTCAATAATGGAAGCATGATTGAGCGAATCGGAAATGATCGCATCGGCTTCGCTTAACAACGGTTCGAACAGCCCTCCGTTTGCATCAAAACACGAACTGTACAGAATCGTGTCTTCCGTTTTGAAATAATCGGAAATGGCCGATTCGAGTTGTTTGTGCAGGTCCTGTGTGCCGCAAATAAAACGAACCGACGACATACCGTAACCCCGCTCGTCCATGGCTTTTTTAGCAGCCGCTATTAACCGGGGATGGTCGGACAGACCCAGATAATTGTTTGCACAGAAGTTAAGCGCTTCTTCACCGTCGTTCACACATATGTCCGCTTTTTGCGAAGTCCGGATGATACGTTCTTTTTTATACAAACCGGCTTCTTCTATACTGGAAAGTTCATCCTGAAGAAATTTTTGAAATGTACCGTACATAATTTTGGCGATTAATGATTAATCAAGCCGCAAAAGTAGATGAAATTTCAGGAAAAAACAAGTGTGAATGTGAAAAAATAACAGATCGATAATCATTTTAAAATTCAAAAATATGCATGTATATTTTTGTTTTACGCCCTACTTGTCTTATCTTTGCACTTTCAAGTAACAGGTGGATAATTAAGAAACTCTTATGTTTTTACCCGTAACCCGTAGATTTTAACCAAATAAAAATGGCAGGAAAAGAAAAAATAAGCAATAAGGTACTAATCAAAAACAAACGCGCTTCGTTTGATTATGAATTTATTGAGACGTTTACGGCGGGAATCGTACTTACCGGGACGGAAATAAAGTCTGTTCGGTTAGGTAAGGCAAGTCTTGTAGATACGTATTGTATTGTCGAACGGGGTGAAGTGTGGGTGAAAAATATGTATATAGCCGAATATTTTTATGGTACGTACAACAACCATGCGGCGCGACGCGAACGGAAACTTTTGTTGAATAAAAAAGAGATACGGAGCATTGAATCAGCGGCAAAGAACAGCGGTTTTACCGTCGTGCCGACCAAGCTGTTTATCAATGACAAAGGTTTGGTGAAAATCGTTATTGCCATTGCAAAGGGCAAGAAAGAATATGATAAACGGCAGTCGCTGAAAGAACAGGACGATAAACGGGAAATGAAAAGAGCGTTTAAAATTAATTGAAAATTCGGAAGACAAGTCGTTTATGTAAGTAGCAACAAATTTTTCCATGCATGTGTTTTAGTTCATGGAAAAAAAATTACAATAAGTATTGAAGTTTCAGAAGAAGTCATTATCTTTGTGGTTTAAAATTTAAAAATTTTGCTTATGGAATAAAAAAAGAATTAAAACATTAATAATAAAGCATTTGCTTTATTGCTGTAGTTTCTCAAAATCTCCAATTATATAGAAATAATCACAGTAGTAATAAGAGTAAATGCTCATGTCGTTTTCAGGCATGGGCTTTCCTTATTTGTGATTATGGTGTTTGGAGATACCAGAGAAATTGATAAGGCAAGTATCATGCCTTTATATTTTCAAAAAATGGTACAACAGGGATGCTGAAAACTGTTGAAGAGTAGGCAAAAAACTTTTATGATTAAAATTTATGAGACTAAAACATTTATTTTGTGGTATGCTTGTTGCAACTTTCATGACCGGTTGCAACAGTTTAATGATTAAGAATGATGATCATGATACGGGAATTCCCGATGAAGGCGAAAGATGTTTCAATATATTGTCTACACAAGGAGGTGGACGTTAAACTAATAAAATGAAATTTAAAACATTACTTATTCTATGGACGCTGTTTATTGCAGCGAATGATGCGTTGGCACAAACGCGTACTGTGACCGAAGCCATGTCAATAGCCGAATCGTTTCTTTCAGACAGGGAAGGGACGAATGTTCGTTCTTCAACCGGAGATAAAACCCTCATTATTGCATATACATCGAAAAGCAAACTCAAATCCATGCCCGAAAAAAATAATTTCTATGTCTTTAATCGCGGCGGTAACAACGGTTTTATTATTGTTTCAGCCGACGACAGGGCAATAGCGGTTTTGGGGTATTCCAATGAAGGAAACTTCGATTATGACAGTTTGCCGCCAAACTTAAAAGGATGGCTTGAATCGTATGATGAACAAATTGAATCGCTTGACAATCCTCAATCAACAAACTTTCCCGACGTAACGACTAAACAAGCGGAAGTATCAGTGAATAGCTATGCAGCATCGTATGAGATTGATTTTAAAACAAAATGGAATCAACGCGAACCATATAACGATTTATGTCCGAGCAGCGGTAGTAATAAAAGCATAACCGGTTGCGTTGCCACAGCTATGGCACAAGTCATGTATTACCATAAATGGCCTGAAAAAGGAACAGGAAGCAGGTCATACAATCATTCAACATACGGTACTATTGCGGCCGATTTTGGATCAACTACTTACGATTGGGCAAATATGCTGCCAATATACACAGGCAATGAAACAGCCGCACAAAAAAATGCAGTAGCAACGCTCATGTATCATTGCGGAGTAGCTGTTGAGATGGATTATGGAATATCAGAATCAAAAATTTCACCAAAAGGAAGTTTAGATGAAGGGCAGGGGTTGACAAGGTACTTTAATTACAGTGATGAAATTAGAGATATACATAGGCAATATTTTTCGTATGACGATTGGGTTTACCTTCTTAAAACAGAAATATCCTGTAACCGTCCGGTACTCTATAGTGGAACCGGGCCAAGAGATGCTCATCAGTGGGTTTGTTATGGATACGACAGCAATGA
>Ga0082212_10007793_pt1 | contig 14079 bp, 10 predicted proteins | sample TergutNt197P3_FD_71548 | JGI IMG/M metagenome (GOLD analysis project Ga0082212, IMG submission 71548) | Neocapritermes taracua P3 segment gut microbial communities from Petit-Saut dam, French Guiana - Nt197 P3 | ecosystem: Host-associated > Arthropoda: Insects > Digestive system > Gut ... | reverse complement strand
CTCCCGTGGAGGGGTGGCATTTTGCGTAGCAAAATGACGGGGTGGTTATTCCTTTCTTTTGGAGGGGCAGAGGTGGTTCCGCGAAAGACCCCCCCGCCGCTGCGCGGCACCCCTCCACAGGAGGGGAATTGTTACAACCGCAGCAAATCGTTGCGTAACATCATCGCTCCGTACTGCGGTGCCGATTCATGTATCGGTTTCGGAATCGGCACTCGAACGACGCACTGGAACACATCCGCCGGTCGATTCAACCGTTGCAGACTCGATTCGTCGAAAGCCAGCGTAAAGGTCTCCTGCGGCATCGGTCGTTGCGGCGAGTCGTTCGGCAACATGAAACAGTACGTTGCCAACACGCCGAGAGCGAAACCGAACAGCGTGGTTGCAACGGAGTGATTCCGTGTTTGTTTCGGTGATTCACGCATCACGGGAATCATTTGTTCGAGTTGTTTTTCAAAGTTGGTCATTGTGTTTTGTGGTAGGTTTTCGTGCGGTACTCCGCACCATAATTCCCCTCCTTTGGAGGGGTGCCGCGCAGCGGCGGGGTGGTCTTTCGCGGAACCACCCCTGCCCTCCACGGGAGTGGGAATAAAACCACCCCGTCATTTTGCTGCGCAAAATGCCACCCCTCCATAGGAGGGGAATGTTCGCCGACGCAATCTATCCTCCCAACATCTTCCGCAACCGCTCAATCCCGCTCTGGTAATCGTGATGCACCGAACTGAGCGGACGCTGCGTCAATTCGGCAATCTCCGAAAAGGTCATGCCGCCCCAAATTTTGGCAATCACGATCTCCCGCTGAACCTCCGGCAACGTTTCGAGCAGTTGCGTGAGTTCCACTCCGTCAAACGGCGGCGACTTATCGGGCAGATTTTCAAACCAATTTTCGAGCGGCGGCGGTCGGAACCATCGGCTCTTGCGTTGCCGGTCAATGGCGGCGTTCCGAGTCACCCGGTACAACCACGTCTTGGGGGCATCGGGAGGCGGATTCGTTGCCAGTAATTTCAGGAATGCTTCCTGCACAACATCTTCCGCTTCACGATTTGCCCACTGCCGGGCGTACAGGATCAATCCTCGAACGTGTTCGTTCCAAAGGCTTTGGATGTCCATCTATACATAAGACGATTGAGCGGCGTTATTTTCCAAGAAAATTTATCAGAATTTTTTAGTTTCGCTTTTCTTTATCCCGTTTACGCTTTTCTTTTTCCCGCTTTTTGCGTGCATCGGCTTTTTCTTTCGCCGTAAGACGCTTGCCTGTGTTCCCCTTGACCGCCTTAATGTTGCCCGTCGGATTGTTTTGCATCATCTGCTGCATCTGCCGCATCATCGTCATACGGTCTTTCATACTTCCGGAAGCCATCGCCTTCATCATTTCCGCCATCGGCGTGAACTGTCGAATCAGGTCGTTGACCTGTTGCGGCTGTACGCCTGCTCCAGCGGCAATCCTGCGCCGGCGGCTATTGTCAATAATTTTTGGATTCCGTTTTTCTTCCGCAGTCATGGAGTCGATGATTCCACCGACGACTTTCATTTCTGAGTCGGCATCGACATCCGTATCCTCCATCATTTGCTTGACCTGTCCCATACCCGGTATGAAACTCAACAATTTGCTGAACGAACCGAGCCGACTCGCCTGTCCCATCTGGGCACGGAAATCGTCCAACGTGAATTCCCCTTTTTTTAGCCGCTCCTCTTGCTTGGCGAGGGCTTCCTTGTCGAGTTTTTCCGATGCTTGTTCAATGAGCGTCATCATGTCGCCCATTCCGAGAATCCGTCCCGCCATTCGGTCAGGATGAAACTCTTCCAATGCTTCGACGAGTTCGCCGGTTCCGATGAACTTGATTGGCACACCGGTAACGTGTTTGACCGACAGTGCCGCCCCGCCCCGGGTATCGCCGTCCAATTTCGTGAGAATCACACCATCGAGTTCCAGTGCATCATTGAACGCCTTCGCACTGTTGACGGCATCCTGACCAGTCATGGCATCGACAACGAAATAAACCTGATCCGGCTGGACTTTCCGCTCGATCTGTTGGAGTTGCTGCATCAACTCTTGGTCGATGTGCAACCGACCGGCGGTGTCGAGAATAAGAACATCGACACCGAGTGCGGCGGCTTTTTGAGCGGCATCTTGGCAGACTCGAACGGGGTCTTTGTTAACACGGTCGGTGTGAACCGGTACACCAATCGTTTGCCCCAGTATTTCGAGTTGGTCGATAGCGGCAGGACGCTGTAAGTCAGCCGCCACGAGCATCGGCTTCAAGTTGCGTTTAACGAGCAGTTGCCCCAGTTTACCGCACGTCGTTGTTTTTCCCGAACCTTGCAGACCGCAGAGCATCAAAACCGTGATAGGCTTTTTCAGATGCAACGAATGATCGACGGGACCCATCAATGCGATCAGTTCTTCGTGAACGATCTTGACGAGTTGTTCGGTCGGATCGAGGAGCCGCAACACGGCTTCGCCGAGTGCGCGCTCCGAGATTCGAGCGATGAAATCCTTAACGACGGGGAGACTCACGTCGGCTTCGAGCAGGGATTGCCGAACGAGTTCGAGACCTTCGCGCATGTTCGATTCGGTCAGTTTTCCCTTGCCCCGCAAGGATTTGATTGCCGACATGAGGCTGTTTTGAAGTGTTTCGAACATGGAAAAATCTGGATTTTAAGCGGTAAAAGGCGACGTGTGGTAAGAGCAGGCAGTATAACATTCTCTCGTTTTTCTTCAAGATGGGAAGCGGCAGGTAAGGACCCGACTTTGCGGGTCGAGCGGATGCCCCCCGTTGCATTCTCTCGGACTCTTGCTACAATACACGTTAGGGTTAGGTGCGCTTGCGTTTTTCGGTGACTGCATGTTAACTTGGGCAAAGAAGAATACTAGTCGGTGTGTCCAGTTACAAATTTTCAAAAATTCGGCGGTTTTTTTGGTGCAGAAAGCCGGTTTATGGTGTATAATAGTACGTGCAGGGACGTGAATGGTGTTTTCAAAACAATTATTTTGTGCGGTGAGAGTCCCCACAGAACGTTTGTTTCGAACCCCATTGTTGAGGCACACAAGATTGGTAAAAAAAGCAGAAAAAACAAACCTACACCCCCCCGTATTGGACGTAGTAGTTGTTGTTCCCGTTTAATCATTAACCTTTGACCCTCCCCAAAATGTACGACAACGATTCCATTTTAGATGATTTCAATGACCCTCTCGAAGCCAGCGACGAACTCCTCCAACTCGAGGATGTAGAAATCGACGAAGAAGAGTTGGTCGATTCCATGCTCGGTGATGATACCGAAGAGGAAGAAACAGAAATCGCCGAATTTTTCGACGAAAAATCGCTAGAATTCGATGCCAGTGAAGTTTGGTCAGACGATCCCGTGCGGATGTACCTGACCCAAATGGGAGAAATTCCGCTCCTCAAACGGCACGAAGAAGTGCACCTCGCCCGAAAAATCGAGTCCACCCGGCGAAAATTCCGGGCAAAATTGCTGGAATGCGATTACGTCATGCAAAACGCCTTTCGTATTCTCAAACGTGTCCAGCGGGATGACCTCCCATTTGACCGTACCGTACAGGTTTCCGTCTCCGATAATCTGGAAAAACAGCAGATTATGCAACGGCTCCTCCCCAACTTGAAAACGCTGGAAAGGATTTTCCAACGCAATCGGCAAGATTACCGAATCGCAACGAGCCTTTCCCGAACTCCCGAAGAAAAGCAGACGGCTTGGCTTCGACTGGGACGCTCGCGGCGGCGTGCCGTGCGACTCATCGAAGAACTCGGACTGCGCACGCAGCGGATCGAAATGATGATTTCGACACTGGAAGGGTACAGTAATCGGGTGGATACGTTGAAAGTCCAAATTCAACGCCATCGGGCAAGCGGTCGTCCCGACCATGAACGCCGGGCTCTCGTCGATGAGTATCGGCATATCCTGCAACTGACGCAGGAAACACCGTCCAGTCTCCGCAACCGAATCAAGTACGTGAAAGAACTTTTCGTTCAGTACCAAGAAGCGAAGAAGGGACTTTCCGAAGGGAATCTCCGGCTCGTCGTGTCGATTGCGAAGAAGTACCGAAATCGCGGTTTGACATTCCTCGACTTGATTCAAGAGGGAAATGCTGGCTTGATGCGAGCGGTCGATAAGTTCGAGTACCGACGCGGATTCAAGTTCTGTACGTATGCGACGTGGTGGATTCGTCAGGCGATTACACGGGCGGTGGCGGATCAAAGTCGAACGATTCGGATTCCCGTCCACATGGTGGAAACGATGACGAAAATACGGAACATTTCCCGAAAGTTGGCACAGGAAACCGGTCGTGAACCGACGGTGGACGAAGTGGCAAAGGAAGCGAAAATTACGCTAGAGGAAACTCGGCGTATTTTGGGAATGAATCGTTTTCCGATCAGTTTGGATCGTCCCGTCGGAAACAGCGAGGATTCGCACTTCGGCGATTTGTTACCGGATAGCACTGCGGAGCGACCTGATGTCGGTGCCACGCAGGAGATGCTTCGGGTTCGGATTGCAAAAGTGTTGAAGACGTTGAGTTATCGTGAGCGGGAGATTGTTAAGTTGCGTTATGGTCTCGGCGATGGATACAGTTACACGTTGGAAGAAGTGGGACACATATTCAAGGTAACGCGGGAACGTATTCGTCAAATCGAGGCGAAGGCGTTGCGTAAGTTGCAACAACCGACGCGCAGTCAAGACCTTGTGGCGTTTTTGGATTAGGAATATCATCTGCTTTGTGAGACCCTTTGTGAGTAAATAGTGAACCGCAAAGAACATGAGTGGCACGGTGCTTTGCTCTGACTCAAAGGTCGGCTAAATAGGTTTCTGATCCGCTTCGACCGCCTTCTCCGCCGTTGCCTGTTGTTGCATCTGCACCACCAACCGTTGAACCTCCGCCCGACGGATTGCATCCAAACGAATCGACTCCTCGCGACTCGCTAATTCCTCCGCAATACGCCGTTGAGCTCGATTCGATTCCAGACGCTTTTGCTGCCGCTGTTTGCGTTTCCTTCGACGCTCTACTATCGAACGCGGCAACAAAATCCGCATCTTTTTGTCCGGGGCATCTACCGGCGGCAATATCCGAACAGGTATGTCCATCTTTTGAAACATTCGGCACACATGTTCATGGCACGTAAACAAAAATATCTGTCTGCCCGACCCCGTGTTCGCAACATCCTGCAAAAGTTGTATTGCCGACCAAGCACGTTGCGAATCAAAATTGACCAACACATCGTCCAATATCAACGGCAGATTAGAACCGTGTCGGGCAAATTCCGATGCCAACGCTAACCGCAATGCAATAAACAACTGCTCTCTCGCTCCACGTGAAAGCCACGACACATCAAACGTATGTCCATCCCGATCATCGACCAACAATGTTTCTTCGCCGAGCGGAGTCCAAATCCGATGGTATTTTTCGTCCGTCAGACGCTTCAACAATTCGGAGGCTTCTGCCAGCGTTCGCGGTTGCCTGTCTCGTTCATACGTTGATCGGATTTCATCCAACATTCTCGCACAGACCGCATAAACTTGCCATTCCGATTGAGCAATCCGAATTTTTTCGTTGACGATTGCCAACTCACGTTGTTTTTGCGTTGCCGTTTGATCTTCGGCAACTCGTTTGAGTTGTTCCGTCAGTTGTCCCCGGTTTTGCAATTCTTCGTTCAGTTTTGCCGACGATGTTTCGATCCGTTTCATGGCATCTTTGAGCAGATCATCAATTTCCGGCAACGGTTCGAGTTTTGCCAATTCTTCGGCAAGTGTTTCGTCTTGAAATTCGACATTCCCTTCTTCGAGTTGCCGGTTCCGTTCCGCTTCAACTTTTTTCTCCAACACTTTTCGTGCAATTCGCGGTTCCAACAGATTGCCGAGTGTCGCTTCGGAGCAGAAATTGCCCATCGCCGCTTCGAGTTCACGCTGGATACCTTGCTCCTGCGTAAGCAATCGCCGATGCTTTTGATGCCGCTGATGCAATGCTCGAAGTTCCTCCGACGTTTTCACGCCGAACTGCCGGAGCAGGTCATGTTCCTGTTGTTTCGCTTTTTGCAAGTCAGACACGACTTTCCGCCGCATCTTTCGGAAGTCTTTGATCCCTCGGATGAGTCTGTCCCGTTTTTGGACGGCAGCGTTGTTTTCTTCCAATTTTTTCCGTACTTCGCCGAGAATTTCGACATAACTTGCACCATCCGAAATGGGCAGATTGATTTCGGCAATCAGATTATCGATTCTGCTCGTTATAATTTTGATGTCCTTGATCCGTTGATTGACCGTATCGCATCGCTTGTCGAGTTCCTTTTTCAGATCGCCGACCACGTCACAGTGTTCGAGGTAATCGCGGATTCGTGCCGGTGTCCAATCGCTCGGCAAACCGACTCGGCGAAGCCAATCATCCCAACGTTTGGATGCCGTCGTGTTCTCTTCTTTGGATTGTTGCAGCCGGACATCGGCTTGCTTCAATCGTTGGCTGACTTCCTGCCGTTGTGTTTCGATAGGCATCAATTTTTCAAGAGCGGAAAGTTCCTGTTGTGCTTCTTGCAGTCGGACTTCGAGCGGAGCGGTTCCTGCGAAGGGGAATCGGGTATCAATTGCCGCCGCTTCTTGTTTTGCCCGGTCGATTTGTGCCGACAACATACCGAGTTGCTGTTGATTTTGCGTCAGTTTTTTGGAGTTGTTTTTTTCATAAAATATCTTGAAGAGCACCGGTATTCCGATCAAGAGGCAACCCGCAATGACGGAGAGAATTTTCCATCCCTGTTCGAGTCCCAGCGGCACAAACCCCACTGCGATGCCTGCCGCACCGACAAGAATTGCCAGTACCCCCAAGCCGAGCATCCAGCCGGGCACCGCTTGATTTTGCAATAAAAATGTATTGATTTGGCGGAGTTCTTTATGGTGTTGGAGCATTTCATTCAATTTTTGCCCGATGCTCTGCCGCCGACGAAGTTGGTTCACTGTTTCCGATGCCTTGTCCGCCGCTTCGGAAAGATTGGACGTTTCTCGTTTCGCCAGTTCGGCTTTGAGTCGGTCATTCAAATCTCTGGAACGGCGTTGCAGTTCCGCATGGAGTTGCTGCGCTTTCGAGTACCGCTTCCGTGATTTGTTGACCGACTTGGCATAGGTGCGGTATTCTTCCAACACGCTCGCTTGTACAGTTTCGTAATTGCTGTGCCGAATTGCCGCCGGAGCAATGCTCTCGCCAGACTGTTCCGGTTTCGATTCGGATTCCCTTGCTTCGGATCGAGGCAAGGGATAACGTCCTCGCCGAATTTGCGATTCCTCATCGGTAATACGCCGGTTGTATTCATCAATTTCAGATTCGAGATCGGAAATCTCTTTGTCGAGTTCCACAATTCGCGGCTCTTCTTCCAGCAAGATTTCGATGCGGGGAGCAAGTTTGCTAACCTTTTCGCTAATCGGCAGAGCGGTAATCGCTTTTTTTGCCTTTTGGTATTCCTCCTTGACTTTTTCGTAGGCGGAGCGGCGTTCGGTCAACTCTTGTTCCACGCTGTTCAACTGCTGGACGATAGCATCGGAGACGGCAACGACCGTTCCCATAGCGTTGATTTCATCTCGGACTTGATCCCGGCGGGTCCAAATCGGCTCGGCATTCTTGGCAATTTCGTAAAGCCGTTTTTCCCGTTGCAGTTTGGTGTGATCGTCTTCGAGATTGGCAACAGTACGGTCAAGAATTCGCTGTTCGTTCCGTAGCCCGACATATTGCCGAATGAGCAGTTTCGTTTCGGCAAGTTCTCCGATAATTTTTTCACGCTGGATCAACAGTTGTGTGAGCAACGAAGGTTTGCCTTCGGTTTCGGCAATGTTCAGAATTTTGTTCCTTCGAGCGGACAATTCCTTGATCGTATCGACGATAGCGATTCGATCCATACCGACGCTCAATCGGAAAAGCATTTCGGCGGCTTCGGTATCATTCAACGAAGCAAGGCGTTGGAGTTCATCGAGTCCGATGGCAAAAACGTTGTTGAAGGTTTGCTCATCGACACCGGAAACGAGGGAGCGCAACAGTTGTGTGCCTTGTTTCGTACCGTCGGGCGTTTGAATGTCGATTTGGTCTTCGTTGCCGGTTCGGTCGGGCAAATACATTCGGCGGAGTCGGTATTGGTCGCCGTTTCGGGATTCCATTTCGAGCAGCCCGCCGGAGATGATGAAGGGGGCGTGTTCGGCGTGAAATTCGGCATTTCGGGATTGATGTGTTTGACCCGGTAGGCGGATAAATCGGTGCCGATCTCGTCCGAAACCGTAGAGGATTGCCCGAATGAATTCGAGGAGAGTGGACTTCCCCGCTTCGTTTGCTCCGTAGAAGACGTTAATTCCCCCCGAAAGTTTGGGTAGAGTCAGCCCTGCCCAGAGACCGAAACGTTCAATTTCAAGGGATGTAATCTTCATGGAAAACGAATATACCAAAAACTCCGTCGTATTTTACGCACCGCCGGGTGTTTTGTCAACATGGGGAAAATGGACAAAATTTAACGAATGCGGCGATTTCTGTGTTGCGATTGTTTCTGGGGACGGAGAAAATTTTGCGGGCGAGAGCGGAGCAGGTCCAATGGAATCCAAAGAACGCACTCAAAACTCACGGATTAAACTGACTTTGCAATCCTCGTGGCACGTAGCCGTTGCCAACGGCGAGAAAAAGTGGTAGGATAGCAAGTAGTAGATTTGTTTTCCCTCTAAACTCTCCCTTCTCATGAAACGACGAAACTTTTTGAAAGCGGCGGCACTGACCGTCGCATCCCCGTTGATCGTTCCCGCTACGGTGTTCGGACAAGATGCCCCCAGCGAACGTGTTACCGTTGGACATATCGGAGTCGGCAATCAGGGCGGACATCTGTTCCGTGCCACACAAGGCGTGAAACTCGCACAGAGCGTCGCCGTTGCCGACTGCTTCAAAAGCCGACGCGAAGGTTTTGCCGCCGCTTGCAACGGCAAAGCGTATCTCGACTACAATGAAATCCTCGGACGTAACGATATTGACTGCGTCATCGTTGCCACGCCGGATCACTGGCACGTACCGATTGCCGTTGCCGCTGCCAAAGCAAAAAAGAGCGCGTATGTCGAAAAACCCGTCGGGTTGAGCATCGCTCAAAACATTCTTTGCGAAAGGATATTCAAAGAAAACAATGTCATTTTTCAATACGGAACGCAACAACGCAGTCAGGAAAACTGCTGGATCGGTTGCCAACTCGTCAAGCAGGGTGCCGTCGGTAAGGTTCACACCATCGAAGTTGATGCGCCGAACGGCGGAGCAGGCGGTTCGACAACAGAAGTGCCGATTCCCGAAGACCTCGGAAAAGACGGTTACGTCATGTGGATCGGTCCCGCTCCGATGAAGCCGTACACTGTTGACCGTTGCAAACCAGACGGTACGTATTGGATTTACGACCAATCCATCGGCTATCTTGCCGGCTGGGGAGCGCATCCGTTGGACATTATGGTTTGGGGTTCCGATGCCGACATGTCCGGTACGATTGTCGTTGAAGGAACCGGCACCGTTCCAACGCAAGGACTTTACGATGTTGTGTACAACTGGGACATGAAGATCAAACTCGGCGACGTGAATTTGATCTTCAAGACCGGCGGTGACCGAACACGGTTCATCGGCGACAAGGGCTGGATCGAAGTCCGCCGTAACGGCAATTCTGCCAGCGACGAGAATTTGCTCCGAATTGCGCCGGAACAAAATGAGAAGACGCTCATTCGCAGTCCGAATCACTATGCGAATTTCATCGAAGGGGTCAAAAACAAGACAACACCGGTTTCGACGCTTCGGGATGCAGTTCGTAGCGACAACATCAGCCATTTGTGCGACATAGCGGTACGGACGAAATCGACGGTCAAATGGGATCCGATCAAGATGCAACTCATTGAACCGACTGCGGCTCAAACGGCAATGCTTGACCGATACTCTCAAAAATAGACGAAATGCGTTTCACTGCTATTGACGTTGCGTGGTATCCAATACGACATTCGCTCCCCGCGCCGGTTGCGTAACAAACGCCGTCGGTGCAATACCCGTTTGGAACTGATACTGCTTCGTCATTGCCTCCAGGATTTCCATTGTTCGGTTCGTTTCAATGAGCGACACCGTGCACCCGCCGAAGCCGCCGCCAGTCATTCGAGAACCAATCACGCCGTTCACGCCCTGCGCAATTTCCACCAACGCATCAATTTCCGAACAGGTAATTTCGAAATCCTCTTTCATTGACCGATGACTCGCTCCCATCAGTTGTCCGCACGTTGCCCAATCCCTTTTCGTGAGTGCTTCCGCCATTGCGGTCGTTCGGTCATTTTCCGTAATGACGTGCTTTGCCCGGCGGTAACACAAATCACCGTCCGGCTCTTGCTCGAATTGTTTACGTGCCGATTCCAGTTGCGGCAATGTCGCATCCCGAAGCATTGGCACGCCCAGTAATTTAGCCGCTTTTTCACATTGACGGCGGCGATCCGGGTACTCGCTGCCGGTGAGTTCATGTTTCACATTGCTGTTCACGATTAGTACGGACACACTCGGATCATCCATCGGAATCATCGTCGGCAATTTGTTTCGGCAATCGAGTAGCATGGCATGTCCTGCCTGTCCCATCACTGCAATCAGTTGATCCATAATGCCGCACGGCATCTTGGCGTAATGGTGTTCCGCCTTTTGACAGATCAATGCCTTCTGTACCGGGTCGAATTGCTGTCCCGTCATCGCTTCGATGAGCGTAGCGACGGCAACTTCCAACGACGCACTGCTCGACAATCCACCGCCGAGCGGAACGTCGGAGTTGATTACTGCCCGAAAAGACTTTACTTTGAAACCGGCTTCAAAGGCGTATTGCACGGTTCCTTGAACGTAACTTGACCAAACGACTTGTACCGGCGGTTGCGATGAACCGTCGGTTAAAATCACGGCGGACTCGTTTTTGTTGACGCTGAACACAGTTGATTCGTTATGACCGCTTAGCGCAGCCGCAATGATGGTGTAGCGTTCGATTGCCATCGGAAAGACGAAGCCATCGTTGTAATCGGTATGTTCGCCGATGAGATTGACTCGTCCCGGTGCGGCTACAATCCAAATTGGTTCAGTGCCGTACTGCTTCGTAAAAGCGGCTTTCGTAGCATCAATGAGGTTTTGCATAACTTACTGTAAATGGGGACAAAATGCTCTTTATTCTCTTGTATAAATTAAGTTTGGTTAAGGTTCGCAACGAAATTACCTTGAAAGAACATCTTTCAAGGCATCAATAATGGCTTTCCGCTCTTGGTAGTTGAAAAATTTCTTTTCTGCACTACCATGACGGGGAAAACTATAAACGGTAAAGAGTTCATCCGTATCATTGGAATCAAGTTGTACTCCCATGCGGAATACAGGATAATCATAAGGAGTCCATTCGGCATCCCACGGAAAAAGCGGAATAACTTCTTGGGTAAAAACTTCGAACGGAATACCCGCTTCCGACAAATCAACTTCCGTCCGTTCCGCCGCATAGATCAGGATTGACAAAAGGGCATTCTCTTCCAGGGCTACTATCGCTTGGGACACAGAATCTTTCAAATCGAGTGGAATGGTATCGCTCCTATGAACACGTTCTATACATTCATCAACAATGCGTTGAATCTCGTCAAGTTGGTTAATAATCAACGTGTTTTCTCCAAAGTAAGCCGCGCACAACATGGACGTATAGACCAAGTATCCAGCAGCAGTCTCGGCATCTTCGGATGACGAAGGCACCAACAGAGGGACTCTGAAGTCCTCAGAAATGGGCTTGAGCAATACTGCATCTTCATATAGTGTGGCTTTCATCATGTTTTCAAAGCCCTCCGTTGCCCATTCATTGATTTTGTTGAGTTTGGCAATCGCTTGTTCGCGAGGCAAATTCTTGAATTCTTGGAAAACCTTAAGAAAGCCTCGGTTGCTAAACATTCTCTGCAAATCCATTTTGGGATTCATTGTCCCTGAAAGGAGACTCTCTGGAATGTACGATTGATCGTCTTGTAACCTTATGAAAGACTCTTCCAAACTCTCTTTTCTGAGTTCAGTGATTCGTTCATTGACTTTTGCTCGATGTTCGGCAAACGGTGCCGCCCGTTGTACGGCGGCAATAAAATCTCTGACATCTCCGGTGGACTCTTCCGTTGTTTCCACTGGATTTTGCTCCGATGTTGGTGCTGGGGTACGTCTTGGAGTCGCGACGGCGTCGCGTCTCGGCGGTGTTGTTGTCGCCATTCGCTCAGGCACTACCGCCGATTGGTTTTTCGACGTTGTCTCAGAACTTCCGCGAAGAGAGTACGTGACAACAAGAATCAAAACTGATAATCCAATGCAACTCAGCAGGATGGTTTTGTTCATGACGACTACTCCTTCAATTTTGAAATCTCACGCATTCTAGCGCATTGCCTGCGTTTTGGCAAGTATGTCAGACTTGCAAATCGGGGAGCCGACGGTTTATGATATTCCCGTCTAATCGAAGCGAGTCGGGAATCGAAAAAATTACCGTCGGACGATGTTAGCGGCAACCGCAACTGCACCCGCAACTGCTTTTGGGTGCGTCCAACACTTTTTCGATGCGGACAAAAATTTCTTCGACTGTGCCGAGTCCTTCAATCGTTTTGAGCAAGCCCTTTTTGCCGTAATAATCGAGCAACGGACTCGTTTGATTGTTATAGACAGCAATCCGTTCCTTGATCGTGTCCGGGTTGTCATCGGCACGCCCCCGCTTGGCAAGCCGAGTGAAGAGTTCATCGTCAGGCACTTTCAGTTCGAGAACGACATCGAGCGGCGTTCCCGATGCGGCAAGCATCTTGTCCAGGGCTTCGGCTTGGGCAATCGTTCGGGGAAAGCCATCGAGAAGATAACCCGCTTTGCAGTCATCCTGTTTGAGGCGATCCGCAATAACTCCGATGACGACTTCGTCGGGCACGAGTTGTCCGCTCGACATATATTTTTCGGCTTGAATGCCGATTTCCGTTTTGGCATCTCGTGCCGCTCGGAGCATATCGCCCGTCGAAAGGTGTGCCGGTTTGTACTTTGCGATGATTTTTTCCGCTTGGGTGCCTTTGCCTGCTCCGGGAGGACCGATGAATACGATTCGCATAATGTTGTGAAATTAGGGTGAAAGTTCAATATCGTAAAACGGATTCTAACACGTTACGACGACGTTGCAAGGATGACCTCACAAAATTTTCGGCAACTCAAAACGATAAAAGGGACTTTCGCAGGATGGCCACTGCCATTTTACTCTTCCTTTCGATAGATAGCAGGTTTGACATATTTCCATTTCGTCTGATTGCGGTCAAGCGTTTCAGAATGACCAATCAAAAGATAACCGCCGCCGACCGTTACATCATACATCCGGTTAACGAGTTCATGTTTCGTCGGAGTGTCGAAATAAATCATCACATTCCGACACCAGATACAATCGAATTTTTTTCTGAATGGTAACGTTTTATTCATCAGATTGAATTTCCGGTACGTCACTTCCTTTTTGAGTTGGTCAATAACGGCGTATCCGTCCGGTACTTTTTTGAAATACTTGTTGAGAATCGCCGGCGGCACCCCTTGCAGCCGGGCATCAGCATAAATCCCGCCGAGTGCTCCTGTCAGTGCTTTTTCAGAAACATCGGTTGCAAGAAGTCCGCAATTCCAATTTTTGTAGTCCGCTCCAAAATGTTCAAGTAACGTGATAATCAACGTGTAAGGCTCTTCGCCGCTGGATGCTGCCGCACACCAAATTCGAAGATCATTGTCCCCTTTTGCTTTGTGTTCTTGAACCATCCACGGCAAAATATCGCTCTTGAAAAAATCAAAATGATCCGGCTCACGAAAGAAAAACGTGTGATTCGTGGTAATCTGATTTGCCAATTCGATGATGGCGGTACCTGTTTTATCGCCAATCAGCATATCGTAATACTGCTTAAAACTCTGGAATCCGTGCTCTTTAATTTTTTTTTGGAGCCGACCAACCACAAGACTTCTCTTCTGGTCGGAAAGGGTGATGCCGAACTGTTTGTAAACCAACTCGCGGATGGAATTAAACTCCGCATCGGTGATCGTCATTAAGTCGGCATTGAAAATAGGCGGTT
>Ga0082212_10007792_pt1 | contig 14079 bp, 5 predicted proteins | sample TergutNt197P3_FD_71548 | JGI IMG/M metagenome (GOLD analysis project Ga0082212, IMG submission 71548) | Neocapritermes taracua P3 segment gut microbial communities from Petit-Saut dam, French Guiana - Nt197 P3 | ecosystem: Host-associated > Arthropoda: Insects > Digestive system > Gut ... | reverse complement strand
TTTTCTTGACATCACCTACTTGTATATCAACACGTCCCATCAATCCGCTGAAGTCGGCTACATGGCGGGCGCGGAGAGTGGCATAGTCTTTGCCGCTCGCAGCTGCCAATACCTGCTGATTGAGCGCAGCCGGGTTTCCGCTGATATCTTTATAGTTCACATGGCTCGTGTTGGCTGCCAGAATAAGGGTAGCCGAATTGGCGTTACGGACAGCCAAACGTTCTTTATGGGTAGCAGATTGACCGCCGTCGGTTTTCACCTGCAACACCGTTTGAAACGTCATGCCTTTCTCTGCTATCTCGCCGATAAGCCAGTAGGTGGGGATGGTATTTTCCCAAGTGCCGTCAAGGGTCAATTTACCCGGTGCAGCCGTTATCTTGTCGGTAAAATGGCTGTCTAAGGAAACGTCAAATGATATTTTCCCCGGTACGTCGGCAGTGATCTGCATCACCAATACGCGGTCGGGATAAGATACAAAAACTTCCCGCTTATAGTTGACACCTTTATGGGCAAAAGAAATAGAAGTGATGCCGTTTTTCATATCCAAGTCGCGATAGTAGTTAGTTGTTGCATCATCATCATATCCGTAGAAGATAAAATTCATGTTGCCAAGCGGCTCGTAGGCAGCCTGACCTACAGGTATGCCATAGAAGTTTTCGTCGGCCATCTTTTCCGCTTCTTTGAATTTGCCCGAGAAAATCAAATCTTTGATTTGATGGAAATAGTTCCCTGCATTGGGGTCGTTGTAGTCATGAGGAGCTCCCGACCAGAAACTCGTTTCGTTCAATGCAATTCTTTCTTCGACTACGCGGCCATAGACCAAAGCGCCGATCAATCCGTTTCCTATGGGTAAAGGATCGGATGCGATTGCGCCCCTTGAAGTAGTCGGTTTGGTATTATACCACAAGAGCAGATCGTTTTTATCGGCTGCATAGGTCGACGGAAATACCAACAAAGAAAGGAGTAACATCAACAGAAATCTAAAACATTTTCTAATAATACACATAATTATAAATATTGATTCAAGATAATTAATTTATATTTGTAAACAGCCCGGATAAAAAATGGAAAAATATTTTTACCCGGGCTGTAAACGGTTTATTTCAACGGTTCTTCTGCCATTAAAGGATTGCGTTGCGTAACAGTAAGCGGATACGGAAAATATATTTGATTTTCAGTATATGTGGTCTCAGGATTCGCCACAGGTTTAGCTCCTATTAACGGAACAAATGAGAACTTTTTGTCTGCGTCATAAGCCGGATATTTCCGGGTGCGGGCGATGTCTCTCCAAATTTTGGCTTCAAAGAGTAATTCGCGAATCCGCTCCGTCAGCACTTCGTTGATAAATGCTTCTTTCGAAAGCGCCATCAATTCGGTTTTAATCGTTTCGTAGCTCTTGTTAAGAGAAGCTCGCGCTTGTATGGTCGCCAGATAACCGGCAGCTTCGTCGGTAACCGACCCTCCTGCCTCAACCAAAGCTTCCGCCGCTGTCAGGTACATTTCCGCCAAACGATACACATTCCAGTCTTTTTCAGCACGTTGTGTAGATGTCAAAGCCACTTCTTCCCACCAGAAAAAAGGATGGGGGCGATCAAAGTCGTGTTTGTTACCATCTTTATCGGTGTAGGTGGTATGAAAATATTGACGTTCCTGAAAACGCAAATCATTGTCCGGATCGTAAGCAGCCAAAAGAAGGAGATCAGGCAGATAGGCTTCCACATATACCGGATAGGTAAGTTTCCAGGTAGTTGCATTCCACGGAAGGCACCAAGTCGGCTGTTCGCTCGCATTTTGGATAGTCGTATCATACTCTTTTACCAGCAAGTGTTCTTTTTCATTGTCGGAAGTGCGCAAAGTATTGTAAGCGCTTTTTCCCCAATTGTCGGGATCCGACATGTCGGCTCCGTGTTGAATCAGTGCATAATTCGGGCTCTCGATCAGCATCTTCGCATAGCGGGCTGCATCGGCATATTTTGATTTGTCTTGAACCGGATAACCGGCCATATTCAGACATACGTCGGCAGCCAGCGCCAACACGCTTCCACGCGATATTCTAAACCCGTTTGCAGGCATGGGACGGTCGGGCAAACCGGCATCTATGGCAACCTGTAAATCCTTCAGAATTTGTTCATAAACCAATTTCTCCGACGAACGTTGAACGTAAATATCATCAATAGAAGCATACGAATTAAGAACAATGGGTATGGGTCCAAAGATACTTACCAAATAATAATAGTTCAAGGCACGGAAGAAACTGGCTTCACCTATCAATTGTTTGCGTTCGGCGTCGCTCAATCCCAAACAGTCCGGCAAATTTTCCAATGCATAATTGGCATTGCGGGATATAACTTCATAGGGTCCTGTCCACAAACCGCCGGGGACCTGACTTCCATCGGCGTATTGGGTATTCATTGTCAGGGTCAGTATCCATCCTATAAATGGATTATTGTTCTTTCCTAAAGTATTGTCAATCAGCCCGCCGGCACGATAAACCTGAGAATAAAGATAGGTGCTGCCAACGAATGAACCCGTTCTGAAATGATCCATCATTCCTTTTCGATAGAGGATATTCACAGCAGCAAAACCATCGTCTCTTGATTGGAAGAAGTCGCCTTTTTCAATACTGCTCAAGGGTTTTTCATCTAAGAAATCGCTACAAGCCACCAAATTAAGCAGGCAGCCGACTATTGTGAAAAATAATATTTTCTTCATATTCATTAAAATTAAAAATTAACACTTGCTCCCAGGGTAAACGTACGAGCGCTCGGATACTGGTAGAAAAAGATGTTCTGTCCCCATTTGTTGGCGTTGGCAGAACTTTCAGGGTCATAACCTCTGAACTCTTTTGAGTGAATCAGAAAAGCATTGCTTACGCTGAAGTTAATTCTCAGATTTTGCATTCCCCTGCTTTGAAGCATTTTTTTGTCGAAGGTATATCCCAATTGAACCAGATTACCACGAATGTATGAAGCGTCGGCAACCCACCATGAATCGTCACTACTGCTTTGTCCCGAAAGTCCGGAGTGGCGGATTTGTTGTACCATAGTATTCTGTCGGTCTTCCCTCCAACCTTGGGTCAACATCGTTCTGAAACCATTTGCCACACCGGCACGGTCAACGATAGCTCCCAAATAGGATTCCCAGCATTGTACGCCTGTAACAAATTGCAAATCGAGCATAAAATCCCAATTTTTATAATTGAATTTATTGATAAGGCTACCGGAAAAACTGGGCATACCATTACCCATTATTTCTCTTTGAGTCTCTTTTTTTGATTCTCCGGGAGAATAGCCAAGCGCTGCGGCTTCATCAGCTTCAGCCGTACTCCACAGCCCTAAACGTCTCAAGGTATAGAAACTGGCGATAGGTTCGCCTATGCGGTGAATGACATTTCCATTTCCGGTGCTGATGAGGATGTCTTCGTCATTTTCGCCAAGTTTTTTCACTTCGTTTTTGTTATGGTTGAAAGTGAAAGTGGTTTCCCATTCAAAATCTCTTGTCCGCACATTGGTGGTGTTAATTAACAAGTCGACGCCTTGATTGACCACCCGTCCCATATTCATAAATATGGTTTGAAAACCCGTTTCGGCAGGAATGGGGCGCTCCAGCAGCAAGTCGGTAGTATTCTTGTTGTAGTAGCTGAATTCTATATTGAGACGATTCTTGAACAGTCTCACATCGAAGCCTGCATCCAATTGGTCTGTCTTTTCCCATCTCAAGTCGGGATTTGCCATACGATTCATCTGAGCAGTGGCCCCACGACCGTTATTGAGCAGGATGGTAGATGTTTCTATCAGGGATTGAGAACGGTATAATTCAATTTCCTGATTACCTGTCCGTCCATAGCTGGCGCGTAGTTTCAAGTTGTTAACCCAGTCGATATTACTCATAAACTCTTCACCGGATGTTATCCAACCGAAACCTATCGAGGGGAAGAAACCGTATTTGTTATTTATCCCAAAGCGGGATGAACCGTCAACCCTAAAGTTTGCAGTTGTTATATATTTATCGCTCAATGAATAAACGACACGGCCAAAATAGGAGTTAATCGCCCACCGCGAAGCGTTTGATCTCGTTCCGGGATGCGTTACACCGGCGCCAAGATTGTTATACAGGAATTGATTGGTTGTAAAACCGGATATATCACCCGTTCCAAAACCAAATGTCTTACTTTCCGACCATTCCATACCTAAAGTAGCATTGATGCGATGTTTTTCGTTCAGTTGCTTAAGATAGGTCAGATAGGTCTGTTCCTGCCAGTACATGGTCTCACTATAGCTGAGCGTTGCCCGTCCCTGGGGCGAAGACATGTATAATAAATCGGTGGGCAAATAATCACGATTAGTAGAGTAATTATAGTCGATTCCCAACTGGGTACGTAAATCGAGCCCGGGTAGTATATGAAATACCAACGCCATATTTCCGAATACTTTGGTGCGAATGCGTTTACGGATAGCCGTTTCCAACTCCTGTACGGGGTTTGTCATACCCTCCAAATTGTAATCCAATTGCGTAGCATAGTTGGCAGTACCCCAGCGTCCGTCGGGGAATTTCACCGGAATAATGGGCTGCATCTCCCACATGTTTCGACGGGAACCGCCACCGGTATCATCAATGGTATTGCCGTCGCTGTAATTCACCATCAGATTGGTATTAATCTCCAACCATTTTTTGGGTCTGGCATCAAAGGTTACCTTCGCATTGATGCGTTTGACATAATTATTGAGCATGATACCTTGCTCGTCGCTATAGTTAATAAAAGCGCCGGCAGAAGCATTCTGACCTTGGTGTTGTACGCTCAATTGGTGGTTATGTGAAATGGCATTTCTTGTAGTCTCATCTTGCCAGTCGGTATCATACAGGGGATTACCACTTGAGTCGAAATACAGAGGGTCGGTACGGCGGGGGATCCATCGACCATAAGTGCCCGTAGCTTCATCATACAATCCTCTGTTCCTTAAAGTAGTACGACCGGCAGAATATTTTTCCAAATTGGCAAAAGCAATATCTTCCATTTCCACAAATTCGGCGGCATTCATCAACTCTACTTTTTTTGCCATTTTGCCCAAACTGACATATCCGTTATAAGATACAACCGTACGGCCTTCGCCTACATTCCCGCGTTTGGTGGTTACCATGATAACGCCGTTAGCGCCGCGCGCTCCGTAGATAGCAGTAGCTGAAGCATCTTTCAGAACCTCTACACTTTCGATATCGTTCGGATTAATAAACTGGATATCTGTCATTTGAACGCCATCCACCACAAATAAGGGCGTAAAATCGGTATAAAGCGAATTGATTCCACGTATAGTCATGCGGGGCGCTGATCCATTCATTCCTAAGGGATTGCCGGTTGACTTAAGGATATTCAGTCCCGCAGCTTTTCCTCTTAGTCCGTCCAGCACATTGAATTGCGGACGAGCTAAAATATCATCGGACTTAACGACACTGACAGACCCCGTAAGATCGGATTTACGCATGGTCCCGTATCCGACTACTACAACCTCGTCTAACGATCGCAGGTCTTCAACTAATTGAACGGTTAGTGTAGTTCTACCGCTAACCGACACTTCCTGGGTAGTATATCCCAAATAGGAAATTTGTAATGTGCCATTCTCCGGAACATCCAAAGAGAAGCGGCCATCCAAGCCGGTAGACATTCCTGTGGATGTACCTTTCAGAATTACACTGGCTCCGATAACAGGCTCGCCGGTTTCATCCGTGACTACTCCCGTGACTCTTTTTTGCTGATTGATTTCTGTAGTCTCGGCGGATAAAAGATTCGGAATACTCATAAAAATCAAGGCAAGAATAAGATACTTCACAATAGCATCTTTGCTGAATAAAATTGTGTGTTTTATCATATGTTTTATTTATTATTAATTTATATTTGCTGTTGTGAGCAGCAGTTGTTTACAAAGACTGAGTGAGGTTTCGACCTTCACCGGCCGGAGGGTCTGATTCGTCCCTGTCGGCCTTTTTCCAATTACTGATTACCTTTTCGCCATATTACAATTTTTAAATGTTAGACTTGATATATTTATTTTCTTATTGTATTTCTTTGTTAGGTAACGGCGCTCCTTTCGGAACCAACGTTATTAGCTCGCCTGCTTTAGAAGACAGAGTCAGTAGCTGACCCGACATATTCGTCGATCGCTTACCATTGCGGTAAACTGTCAATTCCTTCCCAACCCAAGGATTCTGTACGAAACATTGGCCGCCTTTCAACGATTGAATTTCTACGAACTCTACCTGTCCGCCTACCTGAGAGGCGCTGATCACAAAAGCGTTACGGGCTGCAAGCGTGAACTGGGCATCCCATTCCTTCGGCCAAGCAGGGAAAATATAATTAATATCCTTTCCGGATGAAGCAGGTACGCTCTGCAATAAAGCTTTACATGTTGCATTTACCGCATTTCCCAATCGTTGACATTCGATGGCTCCGGGACCTTCCCTGAGCATTAACCGGTTTCGGAAAGGGACAAGCCCCGACTCTCCACTCCCCGGTACATCGCAATTTTCCGGCGATGAACGCATCTGGGCAGGAATCAGGTATTTGATATCGTCACTCAATCCAAAGTTGGCAGCGGCAACCGCCGCTCTGGACAAGACGCGTACTTGCGTACTTTCATTTGCCGCAGGGTTTCTTCGCCTGAAAGATTCTAATGATGCTTTGAAGAGTTCCGAATCTTTCGTCCCGATATTTGTATAGTCGTAATACTCGGCTGAAATAGCAGATGCGGGAATAGGCGTCAAGTTATTCACTATTTCTTTCCATACCGGACGCCTGTCGGCATCCACTCCCAATATTTCCGATGCCTTGATGGCGATTGGAATCATTGCATGCATGGCTAAAAGCTCTTCGGGGGTGTCCTTGCCTCCCCAGTCGCTTTCAAGATTGTTTACATAGTGAAGATGGTATTTCCCGTCGGCTTCTTTTACGAGATTCGGAAAGTTGCAATAAAATTCCGTGATGCCCTTTATCATCGGATAACCTACGGTTCGCAGCCACTCCTTGTCCAAATGATAGGCGTAATTCTGCCAATAAACGTAAGCTATCTTAGCTGTAGTTGACATGATATGGGAAGTCCATGCAAACGGACCAACGGCGTCTCCCCTTGCCGAACGGCGAAGGAACAGAAAGTTCCAGCGGCTGTTCAGGTCATTGCGTTGTTCTGCAAAATCCATAAACACTTTTGAGCGTTGCTCCCAGGGCTTACGGGCTAAATAAAGGTTTCTTATCTCAGTGGCGACATCGTCCGGTAAAACCTCCAAGCCGTTAAACCAGGTGGTTTCAGGAATCCAAATACCTTTACTGCCCCATTGCTGCTTAGCCGCCGTCGCATACGAATCGTAATGCTTGAAAAAGGTCTTGAAGACGGGTTCTACAAGTTCAGGATGATTCACAGGCGCGAATCCGTTGTAATACGTTCCGTTATTGTTCCACCAGTATTGGGAACCCCACATGGCAAGGTCGCCATTGGTTTTCCATACCAGACTCCGAAACCCCGGTGCATATTCCCCACGCGAACAGGAAGCCATGATATAGAGGTAGTACATAAAATTCTTTTCCACCTCGTTGGCAACTCCATCCGCACTGGACAGACGAACGAATGATTTCGGCCAGAAAGCGCTCCACCAGCTGCGGTTGTCTTGCAGCAGTCCGTCGAAGCCTTTGGGTTGAGCCAAAGCCAGCTGCTTCAAAGCCAAACTTCCGATATCTTCATTCGGATCGAAGCTGCAGGCTGTAGACAACAAGACAAGGAATTTACCTTGCCCCGGTGCGGCTGACAGGCGGACGGTAGATTCATTGTAGTAGGTAGCTTTACTCTGTCTTCCTGTAATTCCGACTGCTATTGCCGTTGCGCACCAATAATCGCCTTCCTTAAACTCCTGAATCAACAGGATTTTTCCGTCTCTGATGTCGAGTCTTGAAGTAGCCGTATGCTTACCTTGACTGACCTGAACCTTGGAAAGATCCGTTTGCGTACCCTGTACAACTTGAATGGCTTGATTGCTGGTCAGGTTCCAGTTCATTTTTTCAATGTAACTGATGGCATAACGCAACATTCGCAAATCAATGTGTATAGCAGAAGGATTGTTGCGCTGGTCGTCGAACTCGGCTGCAATCACATCGCCGTTCATCCAATTCATCATGCGTGATTTCAATCCGTTGCCCGAAACAGTAGTCAAGCCGTCGTAAACCGACAAATGCTGATTATACGCCCTGCCCGTAAAAACATCATCTCCATAATCTTGCACACGGAAATCCACATAACCCAATCCACTGGAATAGTTGTTGTGGCCGTCCTGAAAACTTGTCGTATTGCAATCCATGGCGAAAGCATCTGCACGGTTGATTTGGTAGTGTATCGCATTTGGAGTGGTCCACACCAATGTACCCATCCGGCCGTTCCCGATGGGTATCCCATCCTCACTTCTGATAACAGGTGTATCGTAGTTTAAATCGGCTCTCGATACCAACCGCTCATAATCTACTTTCAGAACACTGTTATTTTGCGCATGTGTCCAATTTCCCGTACTTCCTAAAAAGAAAAGGAAAAGGGAACCTAAAATACTTTTTATTAAATTTTTCATCTGTGTATAATTTGTTTTTCAACTTATAGTTGCCTACTTATAATCCGGATTTTGCTCAAGAATACCTTCACATCTTTCAATTTCCTGTAAAGGTAAAGGCCATTTATAAAAACGATTTTCAAAACGATAGGTAAGTATGCCATCTGTTACTTTGCTATACACATCTCCCATAATCCTCCATCTTTTCAGGTCGAAATAGCGCGACCCGTTTTCAAATGCAAGTTCCACCCTGCGTTCATGCCGGATCTTTTCGCGCATTTGTTCCTTAGATAAACCGGCAGGAAGATTGGGCAAACCGGCACGTGTACGTATCTCGTTTATTAATTCATAAACGGTAGCATCCGGGCCTTCCAGTTCATTTTGAACCTCGGCATAATTTAATAATACTTCTGCTAAACGGAACTGGATTATATTCACATCATTTGCCGGCGGATTCGGATTCGACGGTGTAGTATGAGTCCGCTGATCAAGATATTTCATAACGCCGTAACCGGTAGGACGATCTTCTGTGGGATTAAAAGTAGTTCCGTCATCCCATGTGACAATATTCTTATAAATTGACCGTTTCAATCTGATATCCCGGTTCTCAAATGGTTTTTCAGGATCGAACAAAGGCGAATCATTGATAGAAAGACCATCAATACATTCAAACACATCTACAAAACTTTGAAGCGGATTCCAACAGGCGTACGATACCTGTAAGGTATTGATTTGTTGTTCACCTGTACCGTTCGGATATAGAAAATTAACCGACCAAATGATTTCCTTCGTATCGTTCTGTTTTTGGCTAAGGAAAAGATCCTGAAAATCGGGGCTTAAAGTATATTGAGGACGTATTGCCACACAGAGGTCTTTTACTTGCCTCAAAATATTGGCGTCGGGCGTTCCCGTATTTCCATAAGCCGCAAAAATCAAAACCCGTGCTTTGAGCGCCTGAGCCGTTGATTTAACCACATGCCCTGCGTTTTGATGATAAGGTACATCTTTCAGGTTTGCAATGCCAAAATCGAGGTCTGTAATGATTTGCGCCAGTATTTCCGAAGCAGGCACTTTGGGTTGCTTCATGGTCTCAATCGTCAAAGGTTCAAGCACAAGCGGAACATCTCCGTAGAACGTATATAGATAGTAGTAGTAGAAAGCCCTAAGAAAACGCACTTCGCCTTCCATGATATTCTTTTCGGCCGGTGTCATATCGGTGCCTTCATAAGCGGCAAGCGCTTCCAGAAAAAGATTTGCTCTCGCAATCCCTTTATATGATCCGTCAAAAACAACCGCAATATACCCAGTCGTTGACTGACTTATATTACCCTCTACAATATCTTTCGACCTGCCATAGTTATTTCTCCCAAAGCAATTATCCGTTATACAATCAAATCCCGGCTGTGAGGTTGCAATGTAGCGCGTATCCTGATCGCCAACTGTAGTTGGTCGTTGCAAGAGGGCGTAATTCCCTGCCAACGCCATTTCAAAATGCAATTTTTCTTTCCAAAAAATTTCCTGCGAAACCCGGTCATAGGGTTGTCTGTCCAAGAAATCTCCACATGCGCCAAACAAAAACGCAGATATAATCAGTGATAAAATATATTTTTTCATATTAGTAATTTTTAAAATTGAATATCCAAGCCTATCGCTAATACTTTACTCTGTCCATAAGTGGGATTAAAGCCATCTGCATCCACAGGACGTTCCGGGTCCTGTTGATTAAAACTTGTTACGGTAAATAAATTATCACCGGAGAAGAACAACCGGCATTTATCAATTCCTATTTTCCGGGTGGTTTCAACAGGAATTGTATAGCCGACAGTTAAATTTTTCAGTCTGAAATAGGAACCGCTCTTCAAGAACCATGAACTCGGCCTGACGATACGTTCAGGCGCCGAATCCCAACCCTGGTAATACATACGTGGTATTGTTGTGGAAGGGCGCTCTTCCGTCCAGCGGTCTCTCCAGTATGTGTTAGGAGGCGAACCCTGGCTAAAAGGCATAATTGCCCATTTTTCAAGGAAAAACTTCTTGCCTTGTACGCCATAGAAAAACCCGTATAAGTCGAAGTTCTTCCAGTTGGCGGACATATTGAATCCGTAACTGAAATCAGGATGCTTTCCCGAATGGACAATCCGGTCTTCGTGATCGATCTTTCCATCCCCATTCACATCTCTCCACTTCAAATCACCGGGTTTTGTTGCGTCATTGAATTGCTTGGGCCATGCATCTATCTCAGCCTGTGTCTGGAAAATACCCACCCAGTCTAACATATAGTATGCATCATATTCCACGCCTTCCTGCCGTATTCTGTAAACGATTTGATCAGCTACTATTTCAGGTTGCCCAAACTTCACTAATTTATTCTTGTAATGATCAAAGGTTGCTCCGACGCTATATTGTAATCCCCTAAATGTGCCTGAATTTACCCGTCCATTATAGGATAATGCCAAATCAATACCGGTATTATCCAGAATGCCCTGGTTGACTGTCGGTCCTGTCAAACCAACCACATATGTCACCTGTGAACTTCTCAAGATATCGGTTGTTCTTTTCTTATACCAGTCGAAAACCAAAGAAAGACCATTTAAGACATTCAGGTCAAGTCCAAAATCGAGCATGGTAGTGGTTTCCCATTTGATATTCCTGTTGTTCATTGCCGTTTGCGCCATACCCGTAGAGAGCGTTTTGCTATCGAATGAATAGGCTGTTGTGCTTAGTTGCGCTTGATAGGGATAAAGACCGATGTTCTGATTACCGAGCGAACCCCAGGAGGCGCGAATTTTCAGGTTGTTCAACCAATTCAAATCCCGGTCTGCAATAAAAGCTTCCTCTGTCATCCTCCATGCGCCTGAAAAAGAGGGAAAAATCCCCCAACGGGATTCCGGGCTGAGGCGTGAACTTCCGTCGTATCTCACATTGGCTTCCAGCAAATACCGTTCTTTAAAGTTATATGCCAAACGTCCGATCCATGACATCATCGCCCAGTCTTCTTGAGTTCCTTCAGCATATTGAAGCGTCGTACTTCCGGCATTAATTTCTTTAGCAACTTCAATATCGTAATTCGTCCTGCGTCCTCTCACAAATTGGTAGTTGTTATACTCCACGCTGTAACCTGCCAAAGCATTGATGTTATGACTGTCGGCAAAGGATTTGTTAAAGTTCAAAGTGCTGAACGCATTGGAGTATACGGTTTGGTTAATCCGCCGTTCAGCGCCTCCGGTACTCCCTGTGCTTACCTTTTCACCGGTACTCCAAAGGTACAGGTCTGAGGCTTCAGAAAAACGATTTTGGGTTTCATATCTTACGTTCATTCCCGCTTTTGTTGACCATGTCAATCCATCCATCAGTTTAATATCAGCGCCTATCTGTGCGTTTCCGGCATAATTCCGAGTCATCATCGGACCAATTTCAACTTGTCGAAGCGGATTTGCATTGACATATTCCCATGAATAGGCTTTCTGAGCATAATTTCCGCTACCGTCCCACATTAAGGGACCGTAAAGAGGCGCCTGCGCAAGAACAGAAAGCGCAACGTTCTGTTCTCCACTGTTTGCAGATTTCCTTTTCGAATAGAGCATATCAACGATAGCGTTCACTTTCAGCCAATCTTTCACCTGAGAGCCAAGATTGATCTGCCCCGTGTATTTTTCGAATTCAAAACCTTTCAGGACTCCATCTTCTTTCAGATAGGAAAATGAAATATTATATTGAGTTTTGTCGGTTCCCCCGTTTATACCAATGTAATTATTTGTGGTTGGCGCCGGATTCCAAAACTCATCAATCCAGTTGTAATTTGGATACCGGTTCCGGTCGGTCGCATTGCGGTATAAGTCGATCGTCGCCTGATCGTATTTCTGACTATCAATGCCACTATTAACGATTGCTTCATTGTACATTTCCATGTATTCGGCAGAGTCGTATATCAAATCCCACAGGAATGTAGGTAACTTCATAGCATAAGTCGAACGCACATTAATACTTGCTTTTCCTGCTTTTCCCGTTTTTGTTGTCACCAAAATCACACCGTTGGCAGCCCTCGAACCGTAAATGGCAGACGACGCAGCATCTTTCAAAACAGAAACAGATTCAATGTCGTTTGCATTGATATTATTCAAATTTCCCTCAATACCATTGATCAATATCAATGGATTAGATCCTGCGGAACTAAAAGTCCCTTTCCCGCGAATCTGAATAGACACTTGCTCGTTTCCCGGAGATCCGGTACCTTGTACTATCTGTACGCCGGGCATATAACCCTGTAAGGTAGAAGACACATTGGAGACCGGACGTATTGCCATTTTCTCTCCGGTAACAGAAGTGACGGAGCCCGTCAGGTTCGCTTTCTTTTGCGTACCGTAACCGATTACTACTACCTCATCTAACGATTGCAAATCCTCTTTTAGTTGGATGCTCAGATCACTTCTGCCGCCAACTAACACTTCCTGAGTAATATATCCCAGATATGAAACCTGTAATACACCATCATTCGGAACTTCCAAAGAAAAGCGGCCATCAATGCCGGTAGATCCCCCATTGGTTGTACCTTTCTGAACGACACTGGCCCCAATGACCGGCTCGCCTTGTTCATCTAAAACTACTCCCGTGACTCTTCTTTGCGGATTTTGTGCTTGGGCCAGGGTTTCATTTTCGTGTGGAGTGGTGATTTCCGGAGTCTCGGCGGATAGGAGATTCGGGAGACTCATAAAAATCAAAACGCAAACAAGATACTTCACTATTGTATCTGTGCTGTTTAGGATTGTGTGTTTAATCATACATAAATAAGTATTAGTGGTTGATATTCGCCATTGTGAGCGGCGGTTGATTGTTAAAACAGAGTGAGGCATTGACCTTCACCGGCCGGGGAATCCAATTCATCCTCGCCGACCTTTTTTCTAATTATTAGTTACTTTTTCGTCAAATTACAATTTTAAGAAGTTAGACATTTATGTGTTGAGTGTTCAAAGTTACATATTATTATCGTAAATACAAAAAAATGTTAATTTTTTTTATTTTTGTGGAATAAACGAGACAAGAAGTCGTAAGAGAAGTTAGTTGAGGTAACACCAAAATCAAAAAGAAACCTTATATTTGCAGCTGTTTTTAATACAAAATTTAGGCGCTATGACAAATATAAAATGCGTGGGAATTCTCACTTCAGGTGGGGACGCTCCCGGGATGAATGCCGCCATTCGGGCAGTTACGCGTTCCGCAATCTACAACGATTTAGAAGTAAAAGGCATATACAGGGGATATAAGGGACTATTGACAGGGGAAATTGCTCCTTTCAAAACAAACGACGTCAGTAATATTATTCAGCGGGGTGGTACAATTTTGAAAACCGCCCGCTGTCCCGAATTCAGAGAAAAGGAAGGGCGCAGTATTGCCTTTGGAAAGATGGAGAAAAAAAGAAAAAAGGGGGGTTTTGGTTTTTTGTTGGGGGGGGGGGGGGGGGGGGGGGGGGGGGGGGTGGGTTGGGGGTGGTTATGTTTATTTTTT
>Ga0082212_10007791_pt1 | contig 14079 bp, 12 predicted proteins | sample TergutNt197P3_FD_71548 | JGI IMG/M metagenome (GOLD analysis project Ga0082212, IMG submission 71548) | Neocapritermes taracua P3 segment gut microbial communities from Petit-Saut dam, French Guiana - Nt197 P3 | ecosystem: Host-associated > Arthropoda: Insects > Digestive system > Gut ... | reverse complement strand
GAAGGGCCTGCCCTCATCTCTTACAAAGCATGTGACTTCCGCGCTTTCCCTCCTTTCGGTGCGAAACTCACTTCAGGACACACTTTTGCGCTCTCTGCGCAGATGCCATAGAGATGCGCCGACGCGGAGCACGGCTTGGCGGACGCGCCTCACGCCCCGCCCGCCCTCCGCCCCCTCCCTCTGCCTTGAGCCGCTAGACGACAACCACGCGGAATACAAAACATCCCCAAAGTATGCTAGAATATCTGGGGATACTTGTGGTCAAAAGGCGTCTCGCTCATATTTAGGATCTCCGACCACGAATCGCTGATTACAAGCCGGGACCCAGTCAGAAAGGATGATGGAATCATGAGTATAGAAGAAAATGTTCAACGGGTATTTGAAAATTTTCCAACGCTCCAGTCACAGCGTTTCCTGTTGCGCCGTCCCAAAATGGAGGATGCCAAGCAGCTTTATGCGTTGGCTCATAATGAGAAGATCAGCCGGTATACTTTTTGGCAGCCCCATCGAAGCGTCGGCGAGTCGCTGGCTGTTATTGAGAAATTCCGACGTGAATATGAGAACCATAAAACGATTACCTGGTTTGCGGAATCCAAAACGGCTCATGAATTCGTTGGGTTGATTGAAGTTAGAAATATCAGCTTGCAGAACAAATCGATCGAACTGGGATTCTGGCTCGGAGAAGAGTTCTGGGGGCATGAATATATGGTTGAGATCCTGAGAAGCGTCATTACATTTTGCTGCGTGAGTTTGAACCTTGTTCGCGTCGAAGGCAGTCACGTCGCGGAAAATGAGGCGTCCGGCCGCGTTTTGACCAAAGCGGGTATGGTTTGCGAAGGCAAGCTGCGCAAAGGAAAATGGTTCAAAGGCCGTGGGTGGGATGTTCTGGTTTATTCCATATTGTCCAATGAAGTGCTCCCTATGTCTAAAGAGTCGTCAGGTTGAGACGTTTTGAGTAAGTCTCTGATTTCGCGCAGTAGAAGGATATCTTCGGTTGTCTGAGGCGGTTGGTTCAATGAGCCGGCTTCCCCCTGCGCCTTGGATGCGGCCTCGGCTTCTGCGTCCATGAGATGACGAACCTTATTAATGGCTTTGACCATAAGAAAAACGACAACGCTCATGATGAGAAAGTTCACAACTTGTTGAATGAAATTGCCATAGGTGATGGCAATCTCGGCGGAAGCGTTTGTTATTATTCCGGTTGTTGTGTTTTCTACGGCTTCTGTCCCCGGCTTAAGGATATATTTCCAGTGAGTAAAATCTATGCCGCTAACCAACATGCTAAATAGGGGCATGAAGATTTCCTTAACTAAGGAATTCACGATAGCGGTAAAAGCCGTTCCCATAATAAGACCGATGGACAGATCAATAACGCTGCCACGGGAAATGAATTCTTTGAATTCGTCCAGGAACTTTTTGGCTTGTTTAGTAGGTTTCATAATTATATCTTCGCTTTCTTATGGTTTATATTGATGAGAGAAACAAAGAATTCGATCCAATGTATCTTGTCATGGGTCGTCAGCAAGGGCCTCCGCGCGAAGCAGAACCCTCTTCGTACACTCCAAATGGAGGCGTGTGCCGGTCTCCTCGTAAGAGGTTTCCATTATGCGCGCGTTTTCTTGTAAGTAGGAGACAATGTCGGCGCGGTTGTAAGGGATGAACATCTGACAGGTTAGATTGTCTTGGAAAATGTGCCGGTTGATGAGCTTCAGAAGTTCATTGATGCCGATCCCTTGTTTGGCGCTCATGGTGATGGTGTTGTTCTGGACTTTAGGCAGGGGGATTTCATCGGCTTTGTCTTGGCTCAGGTTAATGTCAGCCTTGTTGTAAACGTAGATAATCGGGATGTTGCCTACGCCAATTTGCTGCAAAGTTTGTTCGGTGATGTCGATGTGGTGCTTGTATTGGGGTGCGGCAAAATCCACAACATGAATCAGCAGGTCGGCTTCATTGATTTCTTCCAGCGTGGAACGGAAGGCTTTGATTAAATGGTGAGGCAGTTTGTGGATGAAGCCGACAGTGTCTGTTAGAAGAAAGACTTTGTTGCCGGGAATGGTGATGCGGCGTACAGCTGTTTCCAATGTTGCGAAGGGTTGATTTTTGACCAGCACTTGTTTGTTGGAAGAAGGGGTGCCAGGGCTGTCGTTGCTGTCGTCGTTATTATTTCTGAGGTTGTTCTTGGCATCGCCGTCGGTGTGGTTGATTAGGGCGTTCATCAGTGTGGATTTGCCGGCGTTGGTGTAGCCTACAAGGGAAACAACAGGCAACTCCTGTTTATGGCGGCGTCTGCGCCGGTTTTGCCGCTGCCGTACGAGTTGTTCCAGGTCTTCATTGAGCTGGGCAATTCTTTTTTCGATTTTGCGGCGATCCAATTCGAGCTTGGTTTCCCCTACCCCTTTGTTTTTGGTGCCAACACCGCCGACCTGGCGGCCGAGAGACGCGCGCATACCGATGAGTCGCGGCAGCATGTACTGCCAATGGGCAGTTTCAACTTGGAGTATGGCTTCTTTGGTTTGGGCCCGCTCCGCGAAGATATCGAGAATGAGGATCGTACGGTCAATAACTTTGCATTGCAGCGTGTTTTCCAAATTGCGCAGTTGCGATGGGGAGAGTTCATCATTGGTGATGAGCACGTTGGCGTCGTCTTCAGCCATCTGCTGTGTGAGTTCTTTGATCTTACCCGTGCCAACATAGTGTGTCGGGTGGACACGGTCCAATTTCTGGATGATTTGTCCGGCGAATGTAACGCCGCAGGTTTCGGTCAAAGCCCTCAGCTCCTGCATAGATTCATCAAAGTGTTTGTCCGAAGGGATGTGGACGCCCACAAGCAGGGCCCGTTCGACAGGCGCAGATTCGGCCTGTTGGGGAGTGATTTTTTGGTCAACGATGGTTTGCGGCATAATATGGGTACCTCGATTATTGCGGTTCTCCGGGATCCACGGTATTTCCCGCTTTGACATTGCCTGTTTTGGCTTTACCTTGGATTTCCGGGACAGGGGTCATATCGTTTTTAGGAAAGGACTGCTTCTTGTTGCTTTCCGTTCCGTGGGGATCACTGGGATCGGGACGACGCATGCCTTTTTTGGCCATAATGGGTATACCTCCTAGGACTTTTAGCTATGGTTTTTCAGTTCAAACAAGAGACGGCCAAGGCCGCTTCCTCAGTTAGCATGCGCAGGAACATTTAAAACCATGATACCATTATTTTCTCTTTGTGTGGGCAATCGATGTGCATTGTGCTTGTGCTCCGCCAGAGATTCTAGAGAATACTACAGCATAAGGTGGGGGTATCTTGATATGAACATTATAGGAAAATTCACGGACAAAATCAACGGCGCTTTGCAGATAGGGTGCATATTTAAAAAGTGCATGAACTGACGATAAGGATAAGCAGAGCTTTCTGCCGCAGTGTTTTCCCCGCAACTCAATATTGCATGAATAAAGAGACTGCTCATACAATCTTAAGAGTGGAACAGTCTTTTAATTGCTCCAAAAAATCTGCTATTCGGGGGTATTCACGCGGCATATGTATACAGTTCAATGAGGCACGAGGTAGGGTTTGGTGAGCGGGAGAATCCAAGCGCCTCTCTGCCTGACGCAACCTTACAAGGTGAAAAAAGTTCGCGGGCTTTTGGAGTCTCCCGCTCACCAAACCCTACCTCGGGACTGTTACGAGCCCACATAATATCCATCTCCATTCACCATTCGGTTGCGGGAGAACCCCGCAGTGCACTTTTAAAATATGCACCCCTCATATTGACTTGATTTGACAAGCCGGCTATAGCGGTATATAATTCTGAACTGAGGCTAGATTGTTTCGTGCCTTTGTTGCTGATGTGTTGATGAATTGTTTTTTGAGATTGAGCTGACTGTGTGAACAATTCAGTGTCAGATAGATTCATGAGCGGGGATATTGTCTCCGTTTTTGTCCGGCAGCAGATGGGGCACAACAGGTTATGGTGTTCTATGCTACTTATGATGGTGGCAGAGGATATTGCAGCCTGTGTTAACCTGCGGTGTTGTTGTGATACCCCGCGGTCAGGCAATAAACAAGCGGCCTAAATATTTTCAATTGAGAAAGGCAGCTATGGAGAACAGTAATTTTTTAACGTTGGGGATTTCGGATGATATTTTGAAAGCTTTGGATGATATGGGGTTCGAGGAGGCGACGCCGATTCAGCAGGCGGGGATTCCTCTTTTGCTCAGCGGCAGAGATGTTATCGGGTATTCCCAGACAGGGACGGGAAAAACAGCGGCTTTTGGTATTCCGGCTATTGAGAAGGTCGATCTTCATCAAAAGGGTGACGGTCGTTTCAGGAACAAGAACCCTCAGGTTCTTGTGCTTTGCCCTACGCGGGAGCTGGCGATGCAGGCCTGTGAGGAGATGAACCGGTTCGCGAAGTACCGCCGCGGGATCCGCATTATTGCGATTTACGGCGGTCAGGCAATTGAGCGGCAGTTCCGTCTGCTTGAGTATGGTGCCGATATTGTGATCGGGACGCCGGGACGCGTGATGGATCACATGCGCCGGGGAACGCTGCGGTTGCATAATTTGAGTATGGTGGTTCTTGATGAGGCTGATGAGATGCTGAATATGGGATTCCGTGACGATGTGGAAACCATTCTGGAGAGTGTGCCCGAGGAGCGTCAGACGGCTCTTTTTTCGGCGACAATGCCGCCGGCTATTGTGGCGATTACCCATCAGTATCAGAAGAATCCGGAGATGATTAAGATTGTCCGGCAGCAGCTGACGGTGCCGAGCATTGAGCAGTTTTATTATGAAGTGCCTTTCGGGGGCAAATTTGATGCTATGTGCCGTTTGTTGGAGTCCCATAATCCGAAGCGGTCGATTGTGTTCTGCAATACGAAGCGGCAGGTGGATGAACTGGTGTCGGAGCTGCAGGCGCGGGGCTATATGGTGTCGGGGCTCCATGGCGATATGAGGCAGATGACCAGAACCCAGGTTATGAATGGGTTTAAGCGGGGCACTGTTCCAATCCTGGTGGCGACGGATGTGGCGGCCCGCGGGATCGATGTGGATGATGTTGAGGCTGTGTTCAATTATGATGTTCCGGCTGATATTGAGTATTACGTGCACAGGATTGGCCGTACGGGCCGGGCCGGCAAGAATGGCCGCGCGTTTACCCTGACGGTTGGGCGCAAACAGTTGTATGATTTGCGCAGTATCCAGAATTTTACGAAGGCTAGGATTGTCCGCAAAAACCTTCCTTCAAGTTACGATATTGAGAAAACCCGCGAGAAAAAGCTGTTTGAGGATATCCGTGATGAGTTGAATGCGCCGACGTTGCCGGAATATACGCGTATGGTGGATCTGTTGACACAGGAAGGGTTTACGGCGGTGGAAGTGGCTTCGGCGCTGATGAAAATGGCTTGTGTTTCGCGTCAGGACAAGCGTAAAGCTATAGACAGTGTGACAACGCAACCGGTAAGCCGGCAGTCGGTTAGTCAACAGTCGGCTGGACGGCAGGCCAATCGGCACAGCCGTACGCTGACAATTGACAATTATAAGACAATGGATTTTGGGCGGGAGCCGAACAGTCGGGGACAATCGGCTCAGCAGTTGGATAATTGTGGGGATAGGGATGGAGGCGCCCGTAGAATGATGGACAAGGGCGGTTTTAGCATGGATAAACATGGCGACAGTTACAGCAACCATAGTCGTGACAGACGTGATATGGTGCGGCTGACGATGGATCTTGGCAGCTTTCACAAGGTTAACGCTGGGCATATTGTTGGAGCGATTGCCGGTGAGACAGGCTTGCCAGGGAAAAAGATCGGAAAAATCTCTGTTTCCGAGAAGAGGTCTTTCTTTGAGGTGCCGCGCCAGCATGTGGATCTGGTTTTGGCGTCTATGAAGGATTGCAAGATCCGCGGTATCAGAGCTCAGATCCGTCAGGTAGAATCGGAACCGTTGGCGGTGGACAGTTGACGACTGCTGTGTTAAAATGAAGGCGCCAGAAAGGGGTGATTGTTTTGACGTATGTTTGTTTAGTGGTGCTTGCGATTGCTTCTGTTGGTCTTATCGCTACAGTATTGTTGCAGTCGGGGAAGTCCGCGGGATTGTCCGGCAGCATTGCCGGTGCCAGCGAACAGCTATTCGGCAGCAAAAAAGCTAAAGGGATGGATGCGTTGCTGTCGAAGCTGAGTATTGCTTGTGCCGTTGCTTTTTTGGTGAGCTCTTTGGGGCTGTGTTTTTTTACAAATACGTTTTAGTCCGCGCCGTCTTATGACGTAATCGACGCCCGCCCGCGGCTGAAGCCGTTGTTTGCGGGGGTGTTTGTTTGGGTGTTTGGTGTGAGAACATAGGAACATACAGCGAGGAGGTTACCGGGAAATGGATTGGTTGGTGAATAATGCTTGGTTGGTGAGCAACGCGCCTTGGTTGGGTATCGCCGCCGGCGTGATTGGCTTACTGGTGGCGGGGTTTTTTGTTTCCAGTGTGATGCGGAAGAGCCCGGGAAATGAGCGGATGCAGGAGATTTCGAAGGCGATTCAGGAAGGTGCGATGGCTTTTTTGAATCGGCAGTATAAGACGCTGATTCCTTTTGTTGTGGTGATTTTCACGGGATTGTTGGTTTTAATCGGGTTAAGCGATAAGGGTTGGGAAATCGGTTGGAAGACGGCGGTTTCTTTCCTGGCAGGATCCGTGCTATCAGCTGTGGCCGGCTATATCGGCATGAGTGTTACGACCCGGGCAAACGCGCGCACGACGGAAGCGGCCCGCTCTAGCCTGAATAAGGCTCTGGGGGTTTCCTTCCGGGGAGGAGCGGTTATGGGGTTGTCTGTGGCCGCGTTGGGGCTTCTGGGTGTCGCCGGGCTGTTCTTATTGTTTAAGGATGCGGAGATTATTAATTCTTTTGCTTTTGGCGCCAGCGCGATTGCGCTGTTTGCCCGCGTCGGCGGCGGTATCTACACCAAGGCGGCTGATGTGGGAGCGGATCTTGTGGGTAAGGTTGAGGCCGGGATTCCTGAGGATGATCCGCGTAATCCGGCTGTTATCGCCGACAATGTGGGGGATAACGTTGGGGATACCGCAGGCATGGGTGCCGACTTGTTTGAGTCATACGCGGCTACGGCTATTGCCGGGATGCTGATCGGCGCTGTGTTTTTGACCGGCAGCTATTCCCAAGGGGCGGCTCTGTTTATTATGATCGGGGTGGCCGGGCTTCTTAGTTCGATTATTTCTTGTTTCTTGGTGAGGACGGGGGAAAAGGCCAACCCCCAGATGGCCCTGAACAGAGGTCTGTGGGGAACGAATCTTCTGACAGCGCTAGGGTCTTTGGGGCTTGTGTTCTGGCTGTTGCCGGCAGAGTTCGAAGTTGAAGGCCTGATGGTGACGCCCTTACGGGTTTTTGGCGCCGTTGTTTGCGGATTGGCGGTGAATATCGCCATCGGTCTCATTACCGAGCATTTCACGTCTAACAAAAGAAAACCGGCCCAGTCCATTGCGGAGGCTTCTGAGACGGGTCCGGCGACCAATATTATTACGGGGCTGGCTGTGGGCCTGAAGAGCACGGCTTTGCCGGTTATTACAATTTGTATTGCCACTTGGGCGTCTTTTGAGCTGGCCGGGGTCTATGGGATCGCGGTGGCGGCTATGGCGATGTTGTCAACAGCGGGTATTATCGTGGCGATCGATTCCTTTGGCCCTGTGGCCGACAACGCCGGCGGCATTGCCGAAATGGCTGAGCTGGAGCCGAATGTGCGCGAGACCACGGATGAGCTGGACGCTGTCGGCAATACGACGGCGGCGGTGGCAAAAGGGTTCGCGATTGGCTCGGCGGCGATTACGGCGCTGGCGCTTTTCCACGCGTTCAAGGGGTTGGCCCATTTGGAGGTTATCAATATTCTGGAGCCGCTGACGATTATTGGGGTGTTTATCGGCGCGGCGCTGCCGTTCCTGTTTTCCGCCTATTGTATGCAGGCGGTGAGCAAAGCGGCTTTCGAGATGATCGGCGAGGTGCGCCGGCAGTTCAAGGAAATCCCCGGTCTGATGGAAGGCAAGGCGAAGCCGGATTATGCCGCTTGTGTTGATATTTCCACGAAAGCGGCGATCCGCCAGATGATTATTCCCGGATTGCTGGCTGTGGGCACGCCTTTAATGGTGGCGCTTCTGCTGGGCAAAACGGCTTTGGGCGGCATGTTGGCCGGCGGTACGGTGTCGGGGTTCTTGATGGCTATTTTTATGGCCAATGCCGGTGGTGCTTGGGATAACGCCAAAAAGTATATCGAAAAGGGTTACAAAGGCGGCAAAGGGACGCCGACTCACGCTGCGGCCGTTATCGGCGATACGGTAGGGGATCCCTTTAAGGATACGGCAGGGCCGTCGTTGAACGCGCTGATTAAGGTTATGGGAACGATTTCGCTGATTATTGCTCCGTTCTTGATTAATTGGGATGGGTTGCTGTCCTTGATTACGAAGCTGTTTGGTGAATGACAAGCGTCTTGATGCTTCTTGTTATCTGACAATAAACAAAAACATGAACAGAATACAGGGCTCATTGAAGGATATTTTGTCTGTTTGGAGAATACGAGCGGAGGTGATATGTTTTGTTAATAGGCTAAGTAGGGAAGTGCTGAATTTGAAAAGCTGGATGACCCATAAGAGCAAGATCGAAATTGTTAAATTGATGGATATGAGATGCAATTGTTTTCTGATCAGAAAAGACGGAATTACGGTTTTGGTTGATACAAGTATCCGTGCTGAAGGGAGTATACTATTAAGGCGTTTGAAAGAGTTGAATGTTGTTAAGCTCCACTGTATTCTGCTTACCCATGTGCATTTTGATCATACGGGGAATGTGCGGCGGCTCCAGAAGAAGTATAATTGTCCTGTTTTTGTTCACTCCTCTGAGGAGGATTTCTTGAAGGAGGGGTTTACTTACTTGCCGAAGGGGTCAATGGTGCTGACAAAGTTCGCCACGACTTTAGCAGGGAATAGAGTTCTGAGATTCCAAAGATTCCCGGCTTGCCATGATAAAATTGTTACAGAGTTGTCCTATAATTTGCCGGTGGAACCGAATGACGTTTTGACGCCTGCTGATGCCGATCCTGCCTTGGAGCAGGTTGAGCCTGCCTTGGAGCAGGCCGATACCGCTTTGGCACCTGCCGATGCCGCCTTGGAGCAGGCCGATTCCGCCTTAGCATCGCCCGATGATGCTTTGACGCGGGTTGATCAGATTCTGACACGAGTCGGTATTCAGATTCTGTATACGCCCGGTCATACTGTTGGATCTGTTAGCTATATTGTTGACGATGAGGCGGCTTTGGTAGGAGATACGATGATCAACCCGTTTCGTATGGAGCTCAGACCGCCTTTCGCAGATCTCCCTGACCGGTTGCCTGCATCGTGGAAAGTGTTGCTTGATACCCATTGTCGGTATTTTTTGCCTGCTCACGGTGGGGTTGTTGGGAGGGAGTTATTGGAAGAACATAATGCCAAAGCACGGTTGTGGCGAGTTCAATGAAACGAACCTTGTAAAAACGTAAATAGTTTCCTTAGTTCTATAGGCTTCTATGGTCGTTCTATTGTTGTGCTTATTGCCCTTTAGGTCACAAATGTGTAGAATAGAAGTGACCGAGTCGAAATGCTTATTTGGAGGGCTATGTATTGAGCAGAAAAATTGACGTTATGGGGATCAGGATTATGTGTGGGTTTGGGAACATATGATTATTGATGTTCATACACATGTTTTTCCTGACGCCTTGGCGCCCCAAGCAATGGCTTCTCTTATGGCTTGTCTGGAGGAAGAGTCTTTCGTCCCCGAACACGATGGAACAGTGGCCGGGCTCATTGCCAGCATGGACAAAGCACGGATTGATATATCAGTGCTTCAACCTGTTGTTACAAAACCTTCTCAGATGAGATCGATTAACGAATGGGTCCACAAGATTGCCTTGGAAAACCCGGATAGAATCATGAGTTTCGGGGGCATATATCCTCACACCGGATCCTATAAAGAGGACATTGATTTTGTTGCCGGGTTAGGGCTGAAAGGACTCAAGTTTCATGCCGAGTACCAGGACTTTGTCCTTGACGATATGGGCATGCTGCGCATCTATGACTACGCTTTGAGCAAAGGACTCATCCTCTTGCACCACGCCGGCTTTGACCCCGCTTTCCCGGCGCCTTTCCGGACTTCGCCCCGGCAGTTCCTTAACCTAAGCCAAGCGATGCAAGGCGGTGTGATTATTGCCGCCCATTTCGGGGGATGTGAGCAGTGGGATGACGTAGAAATGCATCTGGCTGGCAGCGATATTTATTTTGATACGTCCACAGGGTTTGAGTTTTTCTCACATGAACAGTTCTTACGCATAGTGCGCAAACACGGTGCCGATAAAATCCTGTTTGCCACGGATTCCCCATGGAGCCATGCCCGGACGGAGATTGCACATCTTGAGTCGCTGCCTCTTACCGATGGGGAGAAAGACGCTATTTTGGCGGGGAATGCCAGGCGGATTCTCTGCTGATTTTGTTATTGCCGCCGACGTTTATGCCCCGTAACAATCCGATGTATTTCATAGAGACGCCAGATCAGCCAGTTTCTCTTCGTAGCCTTCGACAAAGTATCGCTTGCCTTTTTGCGTGACAGTGTGACCTTCTGCTTCTAATAGAGCTTTTTGCCCGTCAATGCCGTCGGGATACTTTTCGTTCAACTCGCCTTTGGTCTTAAGTGTGCGCCAGTAGGGGATTTTGTCGTTATCGCGCTCCGCGCTGGCATGGGCGCATATGTTGGCAAAAATCCCCGCGGTGAGGGGGCAGGTGACATCCGCGCCGGCTCGGACTGCCAGCATTGTCCGGATGCGGTCAATCGTGATGACCTGGCCTTTTGGAATCAGCGACATGAGTTCGTTGTACTGTAAGGGCGGGGCAACAAGCATTTTTGTACCGCCTAATCGCGCTATGGCTTCCGGTTTTCCGGTCAAATCCTCGATTTTAGGCAAGCCGTTTGCGTTGTGCAATTTCTCATTGTAGGTTTTTCTCGCCATAAGTATCTTCCCTTGGGTTGGAGGATCGGATATTGAATTGTTCTGTTTGCTAAAGAGCCATGCTGCCTTATGGTTCCGTCTGATCCTGGGGGTTCGTCTGATCCGGGGGGTTCGTCAGATCCTGCAGATCCATCTGATCCGGGGGGTTCGTCAGATCCTGCAGATCCATCTGATCCGGCGGCTCCGTCAGACCCTGCAGATCCGTCTGATCCGGCGGCTCCGTCTGATCCTGCAGATCCGTCTGATCCGGCGGCTCCGCCTTATCCTGAAGCTCCGTCTGATCCTGAAGCCCTGTCTGCTCTTGCGGTTCTGTCTGATCTTGCGGTTCTGCCCGGCTTTGCAGATCCATCTGATCCGACGGTTCTTGATCCTGCGGTTCAATTTGGTCCTTCAGTTGGTTTATGATTTCCATATGATTTAGGAGTTGATTCAAGATGCTCATCTGGCCCGATGTTTCCGTCTGATCTGAGAGTTCCGTTTGGTTCTGCGGCATATGTTGTGCTTGTGCCGTTTGTTGGCGAGGATGATCTGGAGGCCCAGGTTGATCCTGTCGATCCTGCGGTTCCTGGGGATCCTGGGTCCAATGATTCCGCTGACGCCAGCGGTTCCATTGAGCCTGCAGATCCTGTTGAATCCACTGATCCGATTCTTGCAGATCCCATTGATCCTGTTGTTCTTGATTCTGCGTCGCCTGGTCTTGTGGCTCCTGGTTCTGAGGTTCCTGAGCCTGTATATCCTGATCCTGCGGTTTCTGCTGCTGCAATTGGTTCCATTGATCCTCAAGATTCTGTTTCCATTGGTCCCACTGATCGATGTCCTGTTGATCAACCTGCTCCTGCTGATCGAGTTGCTCCCACCGATCAACCTGCTCCCACTGTTCAATCTGTTCCCACTGCTCCTGTTGAACCGGCAGCTCCTCTTGTTCCTGCGGATCCCAAGAGGGATTTTCAGTGCATGGCGCCTCTTCACTGACATAAGAGCAATAAGAGCAATCCAATTCCATAATCATTTTACTATCCTGCGTAAGATGTCTTCCCGTTCCTTGAAACCCAATAAATCCGCCGGTACCTGAAGACGGTTTCACGTTTAGAGTGCCGGATGGTACGCCGTTGACATAATCACCGGCATCGTACAAAACAAATATGCCCGTTTTTTCACCAATGCGGCCTGTAAACTCAAGATAACCAACATAAGTGGATGTTTCGGGCGCCGAAAAGCTTCTTTCTATGGAGTGGAGAATGTACTCGACCTGAAAGACCCCTTGAATGTCGCCCGAAGAAGTGTATTCCGCCGAAACACGCGACATTGGACTGTCAGGAAAATAAGGCGGAACGTTAACTTCTTCCCATTTTGTTACAACCAATTCACTTTGAATTTTCACAATGACACCTCTTCTCAATAACAAGAACAGCCCTCAAAAAATAGAAGAGCTCACTTAAAACAACTATAAGCATACCGTAGAATTGACAGAAAATCAATAAGAAAACATATATTCCTTGTAAATCATACTAAATCATCATTTGTTGGTGCTTGGCAGGGGTTTGTTATATAAAGATAAAGAAAAATAAATATTGTGCGAAGCGGCGGTTCGCCAGTGTGGATTAGCAATATGTTTTGGGATTATTAGGATTTTGATTCTCATGACAAAGTGATGTATGATAAGCACAAAGGCAAGTCGGGATTATATTTGCGGTTCTACAGCGAATTGCCGGAAAATGAGGAGAAGCCATTATGCAAAGAGATGATGCCGGTTCACTTGGCAACATGAGTCCGGCCCCGCTCAGCGGCGCGGGCATGACCCCGCTCAGCGGCGCGGGCATAACGCCTGCTAACAACGCGGGGGTGGTGCAGCTTGGGATTGAGAACCCGGCGCCGCTTACGTACAATCAGTTCAAAGAACCGGGGAAAAGCCGGATACCGCTCCCTGTTGTTGCTGGAATTTGTTTTTCGGTTACCGCGTTCCTTTTTGTTGTTGTTCAAATCCTGGGCAGTTTTGGGATACTGCCGAAGGGGTTCTTTACCAACATGCCGCTCCAATTGCTCATTGTCCAAATTGGTTTTATTTTGGTGCCAACGCTCCTTATCCTGGTCGTGACCAAACAAAACATGAAAGATGTTTTGCGGCTAAACAGACCTAAAGTTGGCGAGGTTCTCATCTCCGCGGCGATTCCTGTAATTATTTTTCCCGCTATGCTGGGGTTGGCTTTTATAGCTGTTTTGTTTGTTGGGTTGATTTTTGGCTCGACGGATCTTTCCGGGTTTGAACCGTTGATGTCGACCAATTTGTGGTTGGTTATCCTTTGTGCCGCTTTATTGCCAGGTGTTTGTGAGGAGGTTCTCTTCCGGGGCGTTGTGTTGAAAGGCTTACAAAAGAACGGAGCCGTGTTTGGGATTATTATATCGTCCGTTTTGTTTGGCCTGTTCCATATGGATCCTCAAAGGTTCATAGCCCAGGCGGTGTTGGGGGCCGTGGCCGCGATAGTTGTTTATAGGACGAATTCTATCTTTTGTGGGATGGCTGTCCATTTTACGAACAACGCTTTGGCCTTTACGGTGTCAGGGCTGTTAGGTTCTTCCGGCGGTGAGGGTCAGGCGCAGAGTCAGGATATCATGTCTTTACTAAGAGAACAAGCGGAAATTGCCCAAATCGATTTCGGGTTTTTGTGTGTTGCGATGATTGTGCTTATGATGATTATGACAATTGTTTTTTTGGCGCTGAGCGTTCCGTTGTTTGTGGTGTTGTTTAAAATTACCAAGGTGAAGGTGCGGCAATTCACGGATGAGACGTTTCCTGTCAAGCCGGCGCACTATTTAGCTATGACGCCGGGATTGTTGATAATTATTGGTTTCTACTGTCTTGTGGCCGCTTTTTTGGCAGGCGGTTAAGGGGGCAGTGAACTGTGGGCGGCGGGCAGAGTCAGCAAGCGCGCAGTAAGGCGCAGTAAGGCGCTAAGTTATGTGATGATGGGTGCATATTTAAAAAGTGCATGAACTGACGATAAGGATAAGCAGAGCTTTCTGCCGCGGTGTTTTCCCGCAACTCAATGGTGAGTTGGAGGCAGATACCGC
>Ga0082212_10007790_pt1 | contig 14080 bp, 11 predicted proteins | sample TergutNt197P3_FD_71548 | JGI IMG/M metagenome (GOLD analysis project Ga0082212, IMG submission 71548) | Neocapritermes taracua P3 segment gut microbial communities from Petit-Saut dam, French Guiana - Nt197 P3 | ecosystem: Host-associated > Arthropoda: Insects > Digestive system > Gut ... | reverse complement strand
TTTGGGGGGGCCGCGCCGGGGCGGGCGCGGGGGGGGGGGGGCCCCCCCCCCGCCGGCACCGGACCCGCCCTGCACCGTCGCGTCGGTGACCATGACGGCTTCCTCCTCGTTCGTGTCCTCGAGTCGTACCGCGGCCGCCGTCGCCCGCGTGCGGACGACGGCGGCCGGTGTGGCCGGCCCGGGACGCCTGCGCGCCCCGGGCCGGTCAGGTGTCACAGACCGACGTCGGACGCCTTGACGAAGCCGGAGCCCACCAGGACGGACTGCACCTGGTCCTTGGTGACGACCTGCGGCTCGAGCAGGAACGACGGCACGTTCTTGACGCCGTTGTTGTAGGAGGTCGTGTCGTTCACGTCGACCTTCTGGCCCTTGACGATCTGGGTCACCATCTTGGCGACCTGGTCACCCAGGGTGCGGGTGTCCTTCCAGACCGTCATCGACTGCTGACCGGCGAGGATGTTCTTGACGTTCGCGACGTCGGCGTCCTGGCCGGTGAGGATGGGCCAGTCGGAGCCGGCCTTGTAGCCGGCGCCGGAGAGCGCCTGCGCGATGCCCAGGGCGAGCGAGTCGTTCGGGGACAGGACGACGTCGACCTTCTTGCCGCCCGTGTAGAACGAGTTGAGGCGGTTCTCCATCTCGGACTGCGCCGTCTGCGACGACCAGCCCTGGATGCCGACCTGCGTCCACTGCGCGTCGGACGCCGGGACCTTGTTCGACGGCGACACGAGCACGTGCGAGTCGAGGTACGGCTTCAGGACGTCGAAGGCGCCCTTGAAGAAGAACTTCGCGTTGTTGTCGTCAGGCGAGCCGGCGAAGAGCTCGATGTTGAACGGGCCCTTCTTGCCGTCCTTGAGGCCCAGCTGGGTCTCGATGAACTGGCCCTGGAGCTTGCCGACCAGCTCGTTGTCGAACGTCGCGTAGTAGTCGACGTTCGGGGTGTCGTTGATCAGGCGGTCGTAGGCGATGACCTTGATGCCCGACGACGCGGCGGTCTGCAGGACCGGGCCGAGCGCCGTGCCGTCGATGGCGGCGATGACGAGCACCTTGGCGCCCTCGTTGACCATGTTCTGGATCTGGGTGATCTGCTGGTCGACCTTGTTGTCCGCGTACTGCAGCGACGTCTTGAAGCCCTCCTTCTGCAGCAGCTGCTGCAGGTGGGCACCGTCGTTGTTCCAGCGCTCCAGCGAGCGCGTCGGCATCGCGATGCCGATCAGCGTGTCGGAGGGGGCCGCCGAGCCCGTGCTGCCCGAGCCGCTGTCGTCACGCGTGGAAGAGCACGCGCCGAGAGCGGTCAGGGTGATCAGGGCGGTGGCGACGGCCACGAGCTTGCGCCAAGACCTCATCGTCATTCCTTCTTCGTCGTCGAACAGGAGACGGGCGTCTGTGCCCGCAGACCCGAGCGCCGCCTGGTGACGACCTCGGAACCAGGCGTGAACGTATCCGCCTTGAGTTCGACTTTCAACGCCAGGCTCCGGATTTCAGCCGTCCGATACCAAACTGTGTTCAAGAGTCGAATCGATGAGGTAGCGCAGGTACCCTCGTCCCGTGCCCCGTGACACGGCGTTGTCGCCCGGTTCGCAGACCTCGTTGCGGGAAGCGAACCGGAACCGCATCGTGGCCGCCGTCAAGCGGTTCGGCGGCCTGACGCAGGTCGAGCTCGCGTCCGCGACCGGCCTGTCCACCGCCACCGTGTCCACCATCGTCAAGGAGCTCGCGGCCGCGGGCGTGGTCGAGACGGCGACGACGTCGCGCTCCGGCCGCCGCGCCCTGCGGGTCACGATGGCACGCCAGGCCGGCCTCGTCGCGGGGATCCACATCGGGCCGCGCGCGCTCGCCGTCGCCCTCGGCGACCTCTCGGGCGAGGTGCTCGCCGAGCAGACCCTGCCCCTGCCCGCGGAGCATCGCGCCGACACCACGCTCGACCGCGCGGCCCTGCTGGTGGTCGACCTCGTCGAGCGCGTCGGCGCCGAGCTCGACGAGCTGCTGGGGCTCGGTGTCGCCGTCGCCGCCCCCGTCGACGCGGCCACCGGGCTCATGACCGTGCGCGGCGCCATGCGCGGCTGGGAGGAGGTGCCCGTCGGGCTGGTGCTCGGCAAGCGCCTGGCCCGCCCCGCCCACGTCGACGCCGACGCCGGGCTCGCCGTGCTCGCCGAGCACGAGCGGGGCGCCGCCCGGGAGGTGCGCGACGCCGTCTACGTGCGGCTCTCGTACGGGATCTCCGCCGGGCTGCTGCTCGGCGGGCGCCTGCACCGCGGCGGGTCCGGCGCCGCCGGCCAGCTCGGCCACGTCCAGGTGTCCCCCAACGGCCCCGTCTGCCCGTGCGGCAACCGCGGCTGCCTGGACACCGAGGTGGGCGAGGCCGCCCTGCTCGACCTGGTGCGGCCCACGCTCGGCGAGGTCACGCTGCGCGACGTCGTGCGCCTCGCCCGCCAGGGCGACCCCGGGTGCATGCGCGTCCTCGCCGACGCCGCGCGCCGCACCGGCCAGGTGGTCGCGGCCCTCGTGACGATGGTCGACCCGCAGCTCGTCGTCGTCGGCGGGGAGCTCGCCCAGGCCGGTGACTGGATGGTCGATGCTCTGAGAGAATCCGTGCGGCGCCACACGCTGCCGAGCCGGTTCGCCCCCGTCGACGTCGTCGCGGGCGAGCTGGGGCAGCGAGCAGAGCTGCTCGGGGCGCTCGAGCTTGCCCGCCGCGAGGCGGACGTCGCGGAAGGGGGGTCCCGATGACGGAGGCGATGGCACCGCCGGTGCTGGCGCTGCACGGCATCCACAAGGCGTTCGGGCACGTCGAGGCGCTCACCGACGTCGACCTGGAGGTGCACGCGCACGAGGTCGTCGCGCTCGTCGGCGACAACGCCGCCGGCAAGTCGACGCTCGCCAAGGTGGTCGCCGGGGTGCTGCAGCCCGACGCCGGGTTCATCGAGCTCGACGGCGAGGAGGTGTCGGTGCCGTCGCCGGCGGCGGCGCACTCGCTCGGGATCGCGACCGTGTTCCAGGACCTCGCGCTGTGCGACAACCTCGACGTCGTCGAGAACCTGTTCCTGGGCCGGGAGCTGCGCCAGCCGGTGCGCGGGCCGCGGTTCGGGCGACTGCGCCGGGCGCCGCGCGGCCTCGAGGCGCCGCGTGCGGGCCACACGGGCCCGCTCGACGACGCGCGCATGGAGGACGAGGCGCGCGCCATCCTGTCGTCGCTGACCTCGCGCATCCCCTCGGTGCGCACGCCCGTCTCGGTGCTCTCGGCGGGGCAGCGGCAGACCGTCGCGATCGCGCGCACCCTGCTGGGCCGCCCCCGCGTGGTGGTGCTCGACGAACCGACGGCGTCGCTGTCCGTGGCCCAGACGGCCGAGGTGCTGACCCTCATCGAGCGGCTGCGCGACCTGGGCCACGCCGTCATCCTGATCAGCCACAACATGAACGACGTGCGCGCCGTGGCCGACCGCGTCGAGGTGCTGCGCCACGGGCGCAACAACGGCGCGTTCCCCGCGCGCACGGCGTCGTACGAGTCGGTGCTCGCGGCGATCACGGGCGCGACGACGGTGCCGCGCTAGCGGCACCGTCCCGGGGGCGTCAGGCCTCCTTGCGGGCCTCGACCTCGTGCAGCACCCGACGCATGTAGGTGTAGGTCAGGTCGCCCGCGGCGTCGTCGTGGTGCTCCATGAAGCCATGCTTCGCGTACATCGACAGGTTCTCCTTGGAGTCCTTGCCGGTGAACGCCCACACCTCGGTGACCTGCTCGGGCAGGTGCGGCAGGATCGCGAAGAGCAGGGACGTGCCGATGCCGCGGCCCTGCTTGTCGGGCGCGACGGCCAGGCGGCCCAGGGTCGCCTTGTTGCCCTCGAGCTCGACGCGGATCGAGCCCACCAGGCGGTGGCCCTCCCAGGCGCCGATGGTCACGACGTCCTCGCGGGCCAGGTCCTCGCGCAGCTCGGCGAGCGTCTGCGTGAGCGGCGGGATGTTGGGGTCGCCGTACTGCTGCGCCTCGGTGACGAACGCGGCGCGACGCAGCGTGAGCAGCTCCCCCGCGTCGGAGTCGTCGACCAGCGCGATCCGGGTGGCGTCGTTGGCGTCGTTCATGCGCTCATCGAACCAGACGTCGGCGCCTCCCGGCGCGCCGTGGCCGTACCGTGGTCCCGTGACCGACGCCCCCGCCCCCGCCGCCGCCACGCCCACCGAGTGGGTCCTCACCGTCTCGTGCCCCGACGGGCCGGGGATCGTGGCCGCCCTGACCGGCGCGCTCGCCGCGCGAGGCGACAACATCACCGAGTCCCAGCAGTTCGGCGACCCCGCCTCGGGGCTGTTCTTCCTGCGCATCCAGGTGGTGTCGTCCGCGACGCGCGACGAGCTCGTCGCGGCCCTCACGCCCGCGTTCGAGTCCTTCGGGATGACGTGGCAGCTCGACGTCGTCGGGCGGCGCATCCGCACGCTGCTGCTGGTCAGCAAGGCCGCCCACTGCCTCGTGGACCTGCTGTACCGGGAGCGGTCGCAGGGCATGCCGATCGACGTCGTGGGCGTGGTCGGCAACCACGCCGACCTGCAGGACATCGCCGAGTTCTACGGCAAGCCGTTCCACCACATCCCCGTCACGGCCGCCACCAAGGGCGACGCGGAGCAGCAGCTGCGCGACCTGGTCAAGGAGCTCGACGTCGAGCTCGTGGTGCTGGCGCGCTACATGCAGATCCTCTCGGACGAGCTGTGCCGAGACCTGGCCGGGCAGGTCATCAACATCCACCACTCGTTCCTGCCGTCGTTCAAGGGCGCCCGCCCGTACGCGCAGGCGCACGACCGCGGCGTGAAGCTCATCGGCGCGACGTCGCACTACGTGACGGGCGACCTCGACGAGGGCCCGATCATCGAGCAGGACGTCGAGCGCGTGGACCACTCGCGCACGCCGGCGGACCTGGTGGCGATCGGCGAGGACGTCGAGCGCCGCACCCTCGCCCGCGCGGTCCGCTGGCACGCGGAGCACCGGGTGCTGCTGGACGGCCGCCGCACGGTCGTCTTCCGCTAGAAAGCCGTTGTGGGTCAGCCCGCCAGGTGGCTCCAGCGCGGGGCCAGGTCCGTCCACGGGCCCACCTCCGCGACCTTGCCCTCCACCAGCACCACGACGCGGTCGGCGCGGGCCAGGGCGGCCTGCTTGGACGTCGAGCCGATCACCGTGGTGCCCCGCGCGCGCAGGGCGTCCCACAGCTCGATCTCCGTCGCGGCGTCGAGGGCCGAGCTGACGTCGTCGGCCAGCAGCACCTCGGCGTCGGCGGCGAGCGCCCGGGCGAGCGCCAGGCGCTGCACCTGGCCGCCCGAGAGCCGCACGCCGCGGTGCCCCACGAGCGCGGCCGGGCCGCCCGCGTCGCCGACGTCGCGCGTCATGCGGGCGACGTCGAGCGGGCGGTCGATCTCCCGGCCCGGGTGGTCCAGACGCACGTTCTCGGCGAACGTGCCCGACAGCACGCGCGGCACCTGGGCCACGTAGGCGACGCGGCCCGGGCGCAGGAACTCCTCCGGCTCCGTGACGGCGTTGCCGTTCCACCGGACCTCGCCGTCGTGGTGCACCAGGCCGGCGAGCGAGCCGAGCAGGCTCGACTTGCCCGCGCCCACCTGGCCGAGCAGCAGCACCAGCTCGCCCCGCCGCACGGCGAGGTCCACGCCCTCGACGCCGATGGTGCCGTCGTCGTGCAGCGCGGCGACGCCGTGCAGCTCGAGCCGCTGGAGCGGGTCCTGCACGCGCGGCGCGACGCCCGGGGCCGTGCCGGCCACGAGGTCGACGCCGGCGGGCGGCTCGGTGAGGTCCGCGCCGTCCGCGAACGCGGCCGTGGCGTGCAGCCACGCGCGCGTGCCGGGCGCCTCGGTGACGACGGCGCCAGCGACCACGCCGAACCAGCCGAACCCGGTCACGGCGCTCGCGACGAGCAGCGTGGTGGGCAGGTTCCAGGCGCCGCTGAGCAGCATGAACCACGCGGCGACCGACCCGAGCTGGATCATCACCGTGGGCACGCCGTCGAGCACGGCCTGGACGCGGTGCTCGAAGATCGCGGCGTCCACGCGGCCGGCGTCGACCTGGCGCAGGTGCGCGTGCACCTGCGGCGTGCGCGCGGCGAGCTTGATGGTGCGCGCGGCGTCGAGGCACGACACGAGCGCCCGGCCGAACCGGGCACGCGCGGCCGACGACATCGAGGCCGACCGGCCGGCCATCGGCCGCCCCACCGCCGACGCGGCGGCCGACATCACCATCACCGCCAGCAGCACTCCGCCGGCCTGCCACGACCGGCCCAGGATCGCCGTGACCACCACGATCGTCAGCCCGTTGAGGAAGTCGACCCAGCGGTCGGCGTACCGCACGAACCGGTCGGCGTCCATGGCACGCGCCACGATCTCCCCCGGCGGGGTGGCGGGCAGGCGGCGCTGCCGGGTCTGACCGGCCATGACCACCATGCGCACGCGCAGCAGCACCTCGACCCACCAGCGCGGGTACACGTAGATCGCCCGGGCCAGCACGAACGGGTTGACGTACAGCAGCACCACCATGGCGACCATGAGCCCCGCGACCGTGCGGCCCGAGCCCAGGTCGGCGACCACGTGCCCCCACAGGAAGCCCGTGATCGCACCCTGCGCGGAGATCAGGCTCGAGACCAGGAAGCAGACGCCGCCGAGGATGCCCCACCACGGGCGCACGCGGAGCTGGTGCACGACGGCGCGCGCCAGGCTCATGCCCACGCGCGGCTCGCGGCGCTCCGGCGGCGTGCCGGTGCGACGGCGCCCTCCGACGGCCGCGGGGCCGGCGTCGGGCGTGGGTCCGGCGTCCGGCGTGGCCTCGGGGCCCACCGGGACCTCGTCGACCTCGCCCGGGTCGCCGTCGAGCACGCCGGCGCGGCCGGCCTCGAGCAGCGAGCGGAACCGGCCCTCGACGCGCGCGAGCTCGTCGCGCGGGCCCTCCTGGACGACGCGCCCGTGGTCGAGCACGGCGACCAGGTCGGCGCGCTCGATGGTCGACAGGCGGTGCGCCACGAGCACGCCGGTGCGCCCGCGCAGCAGGCGCTCCGACGCCGCGACCACACGCGACTCGGTGAGCGGGTCCATGCGCGCGGTGGCCTCGTCGAGCACCACCACCTGGACGTCGCGCACCAGCAGGCGCGCGAAGGCGACCAGCTGCTCCTCGCCCGCGGACAGGCGGGTGCCGCCCGGGCCGAGCAGCGTCTCGAGCCCGTCGGGCAGGCCGCCTACCCAGTCCTCGAGCCCGAGGTCGCGCACGGCGTGCTCGACGACGCCGGGGGCGACGTCGGCGAACAGCGTGACGTTCTCGCGCAGCGTCCCCGCCACCAGCTCGGTGCGCTGGGTGACCACGCCGACGGCGGCGCGCAGCGCCTCCAGGTCGAGGTCGCGCACGTCGGCGCCGCCCAGGAACACGGACCCGTGCGGCGGCTCGACCGCGCGCGACAGCATCGACGCGAGCGTCGACTTGCCCGAGCCGGTGCGCCCGACGAGCGCGATGGTGTGGCCGGCCGGCACGTGCAGGTCGACGTCCTGGAGGGCGAACGTGCCCTCGTCGTACGCGAACCGCAGGCCGCGCACCTCGAGGCCCACGCGCCCGGCGGGCACGGGGTCGCCGCCCACGGGCTCGGGCTCGACGGCGAGCATCTGGCGCAGGCGCGTGATGGCGCCCATGCCCTCCTGGATGTCGGGCAGGTGGTGCACCAGCTGGTCGATCGAGCCGACGAACGTCGACGTGATGAGGAACAGCGTCACCAGGCGCGCCACGGACAGGTCGCCGCTCGAGGCGAGCGCGACGCCCGTGACGGCGACGGCCGAGAGCAGCGTCGCGAGCAGCAGGCCCGTGCGGCGCAGCAGCGACGTCTCGACGCGCAGCACCCGCTCGAACAGGCGGTGGCAGGCGGCCGAGAGCTCGGCCAGGCGCCGGATGGCGAACGGCTGGCCCAGGCTGGTGCGCAGGTCGTCGCGGGCGGCCACGGCCTCCTCGAAGGCGGCGGCGTGCTCGGTCCAGGCCTTCTCCTCCTCGACCTTGCGCCGCGAGATCTCGCCGAGCGACGGGCGCGCGACGAGGTACACGACCCCGGCGAGCAGCGGGAACACGCCCCAGGCGGGCGCCCAGGTCAGGCCGCCGACCACCCACATCGGCAGCACGCCGAACACGGTGCGCCCGGCGCCCCACAGCTGCATGCGCACCAGGAACCCGACGGCGCGCGTGTCGTCGTCGACGCGGTCGAGCACCTCGCCCACGGCGGTCTCGCCGAGCGCGGCGAGCGGCTGGCGCAGCGCGGCGGTCAGAAGGTCGGCGCGCAGGTGGCCCTCGGCGCGGTCCACGACGCCGGCCCAGAGCACGCGCCCGGCGGTGTCGAGCAGCGCGCCACCCACGACGCACGCGGCGAGCAGCAGCAGGGTCGCGCCGGTCGGGTGCTCGGCGAGGCGCCCGGCGGCGACGGTGCCGAGCGAGGTGCCGATCGTCGCGACCGCGAGGGCGACCAGGCAGACGAGGGCGGTCAGGGAGCGCAGGCGCCGCCAGTCGAGGGAACGCGGGGGCGCGCCTGCGGACCGCGGGGTGGCCGCGGGCAGACGGGTGCCTGGGGTGAGGGTGCTGGTGGACATCGCCTCCGACGATATGTCGCGGCACCCACAGGAATCCCGGCTTTTTGCGCTGGCTGATGCGCTAGACCAAGCCCAGCGCGCGCACCGCCTCCCGCTCCTCCACCAGCTCGGCCACCGAGGCGTCCAGCCGGGCGCGCGCGAACTCGTTGAGCTCCAGCCCGTCCACGACCGTCCACCCCTTGCCGTCGCTGGTCACGGGGAAGGAGCACATGAGCCCGTCGGGCACGCCGTAGTGCCCCGACGACCACACGCCGGCGCTGGTCCAGTCGCCCTCGGGCGTGCCGCCGAACCAGTCGCGCACGTGGTCGATGACGGCGTCGGCCGCCGACGCCTGCGACGACGCCCCGCGCACCTCGATGATCGCGGCGCCGCGCTGCGCGACGGCCGGGATGAACTCGTCGGCGAGCCAGTGCGTGTCGGCCGCGAGCTCCGCACCGGGCCGCCCCGCCACGACGGCGTGGAACACGTCGGGGTACTGCGTCGCGGAGTGGTTGCCCCAGATCGACATCCGGTGCACCTCCGAGACGTGCACCCCGGCGTGCCGCGCGAGCTGCGACATCGCGCGGTTGTGGTCGAGCCGCGTCATGGCGGAGAAGCGGTCCTTGGGGACGTCGGGCGCGTTCGACGCCGCGATGAGCGCGTTCGAGTTCGCCGGGTTCCCGACGACGAGCACGCGGATCCCCTCGGCGGCGTGGTCGTTGATGGCCCGGCCCTGGGGGGCGAAGATCTGGCCGTTGGCGCTGAGCAGGTCCTTGCGCTCCATGCCCTTGCCGCGGGGGCGGGCCCCCACGAGGAGGGCGACCTCGGCGCCCTCGAACGCGACAGCCGGGTCGTCGGTGACCTCGACGTCGCGCAGCAGCGGGAAGGCGCAGTCGTCCAGCTCCATGGCGACGCCCTCGGCGACGCGGACGGCCTGAGGGACCTCGAGCAGCCGCAGGTTGACCGGGGTGTCGGTGCCGAGCAGCTGACCCGCGCCGGTGCGGAACAGCAGGGAGTACCCGATCATCCCAGCGGCGCCGGTGACGGTGACGGTGACGGGTGATGTCATACGGCCACTCTGTCCCACGCGAGGGCCGTAATCCACCCCTGAGCACGGGACGGCTCACGCGTGTCGCGCTCCGGTTAGGTTCAACCATTGACTTAAACCCGGTGCGCCTCCACACTGATCGGCACGCGGACGCCGCACCGCGCCGGGCAGCACTGTCGCTGCCCCGTCTGCACCACTCCTGCACCGCCAGCACCACCTGATCCATCTCAGATCAAGCCGTTCTGCACAAGGGAGTAGCACAGCATGTCGAAATCGTTTTCTGCGGTGATGTCGCCGCGCACCGCGCGAGGTCGCCTCGCCCAGGGCCTCGCGGCCGCGGGGGCCACGGTGGCCCTCCTCGTCGCCGGCGTCGTGGCAGCGCTGCCCGCGTCGGCCGCCATCACCAGCAACGGGACCGGCACCAACAACGGGTACTTCTACTCGTTCTGGACCGACTCGGCGAACACCGTCTCCATGACCCTCGGGTCGGGCGGCAACTACTCGACGACGTGGTCGAACACCGGCAACTTCGTAGCCGGCAAGGGCTGGGCCACCGGCTCCGCCCGCACCATCACCTACTCGGGCACGTTCAACCCCTCCGGCAACGGGTACCTGTCCGTCTACGGCTGGACCCGCAACCCGCTGGTCGAGTACTACGTGGTCGACTCGTGGGGCTCCTACCGCCCGACGGGCACGCTCATGGGCACCGTCACGTCCGACGGCGGCACGTACGACATCTACAAGACGACGCGCACCAACGCGCCGTCGATCGACGGCACGCAGACCTTCACGCAGTACTGGTCGGTGCGTCAGAGCAAGCGCGTGGGCGGCACCATCACGCTGGCGAACCACTTCAACGCGTGGGCCTCGCACGGCATGAACCTGGGCACGTTCGACTACCAGATCGTCGCCACGGAGGGCTACCAGTCCTCGGGCAGCTCGAACATCACGATCGGCTCGGCCGGCAGCGGCGGCTCCACCCCGACGCCGACGCCCACGCCCACGCAGACGTCGTCGGGCAGCTGCAGCGTGTCCGTCACCCCCGGCACCACGTGGTCCGACCGGTTCAACGTCAACCTCGCCGTGAGCGGCAAGTCGGCCTGGACGGTCAAGATCAACCTGGCCTCCGGGCAGACGCTCCAGAGCTCGTGGAGCGCCAACGTCTCGGGGTCCTCGGGGACGCTGACGGCCACACCGAACGGGTCGGGCAACAGCTTCGGCATCACCGTCTACAAGAACGGCAACAGCACCATGCCGACGGCGAGCTGTTCCTAGCCGCACCCCGCGTCCGACGTGCGGCGGGCCAGGAGGGAACATGCGGCGCCCTCCTGGCCCGGCGCACGGCGAAGGCATGGCAATCGTCCAGAGAACGCCTGTACGGTGCCCCAGACAGCACCGGACGAGACCCCAAGGAATCTCTCAATGTCCCAGGACCACGCCGCCCCCAGCGGCGTCATCGCCCCGGCCGACGACGCAGTCGACGCCCCGGCCTTCCCCCTGATCACCCGCCTGGCCGCCGAGGCCTTCGGCACGTTCATCCTCGTGCTCGGCATCATCGGCACCGCCGCGTTCGGTGCCGTCAACGGCGGGCAGATCCTCCCGGTCGCCCTCGCGGGCGGCCTCATGCTCATCGCCGGCTACGCCGCGGTCGGGCACGTCTCCGGCGGCCACTTCAACCCGGCCGTCACGCTCGGCTCGGCGCTGACCGGCCGCACCTCGTGGACGGACGTGCTGCCCTACTGGGTCGCGCAGTTCGTCGGCGCCATCCTGGCCGGCCTCGTCACCTGGGCCGTCATCCCCAAGGCCTACCCGGCCCTGGTCCAGCTGCACAGCCGCGGCGCCCTGATGGCCAGCACGGCCAACGGCTGGGGCTCGCACTCGCCGCTGTCGCGCCTCACCACCGGCCAGGCGGACTTCAGCCTGGTGGCGGCTCTGCTGGTCGAGATCATCATCGCCGCGGTGTTCGTCGGCATCTTCCTTGCCGTCACCAGCCGCACCTCGAAGGTGCCGGCCCCGGCCGTCATCATCGGCCTGACGCTGGGCGCGCTGCACATCTTCTCGTGGCCCATCACCAACGCGGGCTTCAACCCGGCGCGCTCGCTCGCGTCGCTCGTGTTCGCCGGTTCCAACGCCGACTGGCTCCAGTACCTGCTGTTCTTCTTCGCTCCGCTGGTCGGCGCGGTCCTCGCCGCGCTGGCCTACCGCGCGTTCGGGCCGGCCACCACGGTCGCGGCCGTCACCGAGTACGAGGTCGACGAGTACGACGTCGTCGACGAGGACTACGGGATCGTCGAGGAGGAGCCGGAGGCTGCCGAGGCCCCGGCTGCCGAGGCTCCGGCCGCCGAGGCTCCGGCCGAGGAGGCTCCGGCCCCCGAGGCCGAGGCGCCCGAGGCCGGCGCCGAGGGCAAGCCCTCGAACGACTGATACCGACGACGACGGCCCCCGGCCTGCCCCTCGCGGGGTGGGCCGGGGGCCGTCGTCGTCCGGGGGTTCTATCTCGCGAGCCTGGGCTCTATCTCGCGAGATAGAACCTGGGCTCGCGAGATAGAGCCGGCGTCGTCGCCGGCGTCAGCCCAGCATCGGCACCGACAGGGCCAGGAAAGCGATCGCGACCGCGCCGCCGATGTAGAGGAACACGTCGAACGACTTGCTGCGCACGGCGATCCCCACGGCGTGCGTGGCGCGCGGCGCGGCGGCGCGCCAGCACCCCGCGACCAGCAGCGTGGCCGAGACGGTGAGCGCGCCCACGCGGGCGCTGAAGAAGGCCCCGACCACCGCCGCGAGGACCACCCCGATGGTCGCCACGAACAGGGAGGCGCGGGGGCCCGGCCCGCGGTACCGCGGCGGCCGCGGGGGCCGCGGGGGCAGCGCCGGGCCGGGGAACGCGGGAGGGTGATCCACGTCGCGAGCCTACCGGCGCCCCGAGGCCGGTCAGGCCCGTTAGCGTGAGGGACGTGCCCGTTCGTCCGATCCCGCGCCGGTTCCCCACGGTCCCCGTCCCGCCCCCGGAGGCGCCGCGGAGCGTCGTCGTCGTGGGGGCCGGGCTCGCCGGAGCGCAGACCGTCGCGGCGCTGCGCGAGCACGGGTTCGACGGCACGCTCACCGTGCTGGGCGCCGAGGGCGTGCCGCCCTACGACCGCCCGCCGCTCTCCAAGGAGATGTTCACGCGGCCCGAGCCGGTCTGGCTGAGCGACGACCTGGGCGTCGACGTCGCCCGCCTCGCCGACGACGTGCGGCTCGCCGACCCGGCCGTGTCGCTCGCGGTGGAGCCCGACGGCGTGCTCGTGGCCACCGCCTCCGGGGCGCGCGTGGCGGCCGACGCCGTGGTGCTCGCCGTGGGCTCGACGCCGGTGCGCCCGCCCGGCTGGGACTCCGCCTGGACGCTGCACACCGCCGCCGACGCCGCCCGCCTGCGCGCTGCCCTCGAGCCCGGGCTGCGGCTCGTGATCGTGGGCGCGGGGTGGATCGGCGCGGAGGTGGCCGGCGTCGCGGCCGGGCGCGGGGCGCACGTCACGGTCATGGAGGCCGGGGAGGTGCCGCTGGAACGGCAGCTCGGCGCCGCGGTCGGGGCGCGGCTCGCTCCCTGGTACGAGGCCGCCGGGGTGCGGTTGGTGACGGGCGCGGCGGTCGCGTCGGTCGACGCGCGCGGGGTGACGCTCGCCGGCGGGGACCGCCTCGACGCGGACGTCGTGCTCGCCGCCGTGGGTGCGCGGCCAGCGTCGGGATGGCTGGCCGGGACGCTGCCGCTGGACGCGACGGGGCGCCTGCGGGTCGACGTCTCCGGGCGCCTGACGGGCCACGCCTCCCCCACCGACCCCGCGGGCCGGCTCGCCCCGGCGACGCTCGCGCGGATCTGGGCCGTCGGCGACGTCGCCGTGCGGGAGCACCCGGTGTTCGGCCCGGTGCCGGGCGGGCACTGGTCGGCCGCGCTGCACGACCCGGACGTCACAGCGCGCGCGATGCTGGGCGTCGACCGCTCGGCGTCGGACCCCGAGGAGCTGCGCGCCCGCCTGGGGCTCACCCCCGTCGAGCGGCACGCGCCGTACGTGTTCTCGCGCCAGCTCGGCCACGACCTGGCGCTGCTGGGCCTGCCGACGCCGGCGGACGACGTCGTGCTGCGCGGCGACCCGGCGTCGGGCGGGCCGTGGGCGGCGCTCTACGTGGAGAGCGCCCTGGACCGCCACCCGCAGCACACGCCCGAGGGGCACGAGGTGGTGACGGTCCGCGCGGTGCTGCTGGTGGACACGCCGCGCGAGGTGGGCGCCGTCCGCCGCCTCATGAACGGAAGCACCCCGCTGCGCCTGGACCTGGCGCGAGCGGTCGACCCGTCGACACGCCTGCGCGACGCGGTGGTCCCTCCCGCGAGATAGAGCCCGAGCCCGCGAGATAGAGCCCCACCCCGCCAGAAAGAGCGGCCGGCGCCACCTCCCGGGGGCGGGCTCTTGCTCGCCGGCACGC
>Ga0082212_10007789_pt1 | contig 14080 bp, 7 predicted proteins | sample TergutNt197P3_FD_71548 | JGI IMG/M metagenome (GOLD analysis project Ga0082212, IMG submission 71548) | Neocapritermes taracua P3 segment gut microbial communities from Petit-Saut dam, French Guiana - Nt197 P3 | ecosystem: Host-associated > Arthropoda: Insects > Digestive system > Gut ... | reverse complement strand
GCCTTCATCCTTGGGAAGGGCGGCAATATCACATATGGCGGGAAAGGCATCGGGATGATCCTAACCGGCAAGAAGTCGGCTTTCTACATCGATGGCGGCAAGCTGAGCGCTGCAAACAATAGGGGCGACGCGCTGTCTGCCGGGGGCGAAACGGTGATCTTCAGCGGCGCTGTTTCGGCGACGGGCGGCATCGCGATAGACAGCAAATTCGTCGGGGTAGCCGGCGGCAAGGTTTCAGCAACGTCCGGCTGCGCTATATCTGCGGAGGACGAAGCAATAGTGGTCAAAGGGACGGTCTCTGCAACGGGCGGCAGCGCGATAGCCTCGGGCAAGGCGCTGGTGACCGGCGGGACGGTCTCGGTCACAGGCGGCTTTGGGATCCAGGCATACGACGTCCAGATAAATGGCGGCACTGTCAAAGCCACGACCGGCACGGCGATAGACGGGGATAAGATCAAGGTGTTCAAAGGCAAGGTCTCGGCCACGAAACGCTATGCGATATATTCCAGTGATGAGGCGGTGGTGCTTGGCGGGACGGTCTCGGCCACGAGCGGCACGGCGGTATACGGGGAAGACGATGTCGTGATAGCCGGCGGGACTGTGTCGGCGACGAGCGGAACCGCTGCCGACGGCGACTATGTTGAGGTATACAAGGGGACGGTCAAGGCCTCCTCCGGCACGGCAATAAACGGTGACACGGCCGTCGACGTATACGGCGGGAAGGTAAAGGCGACCGGCGACAAAGGGAACGCGATAACAGGGGGCGGCGAATCCTCCGTAGTCAGCGTCTACGGCGGGACGGTATCGGCTACGGCCGGCAACGCGATCCGGAATACGGGCCCGGTCAACGTTTGCTACGGCAAGGTAACGACCACAAAGAAGAACGGGGTCCCCATCGCGGGCGGGACCGACAAGGTGACCATATTTGACTGGGGCCGCGTGATCTCCAAGGGCGAGTACGCTATCAAAGCGGCCGGCGAGATCGACATTACCGACGGCTGGGTGACGGGGGCCTGGTCGCAAAACGCCGATGTTACGGTAGGCGGATATTCGCTCGTCGACAGGGTGAACGCGGAAAACGGCAATGTCACGGTTTCGCAGGTAAGCATGGTCTTTTCAGTGAAAGGCTCGGCCATCATGGCAAAGGGCAATGTCAATACTAGCGGCGCCAGCCTGGTCGTCAGCAACAGCAGCACCCCCACGATAGTTTCCGGGGGGAACGTGACGATCAACAACAGCCCCGACGGGCATATCGCGGCTGCCTATGGCGACAGCGGTGACGCGGTTAGTGCGGCCGGCAAGGTCACCATGAACGGCGGCATGGTCGTGGCGACGGGCATCGGGGCGGCGGTCCGAAGCGGTTCGGATGTCTTGATAAATGGAGGGGAAGTCTACAGTATTGGGGGCACGGGCATCCTGGCGGAGGGCGCCGGCTCGGCGGTTTCCGTGAAAGGCGGCGTGGTCGATTCTTTCCACGGGGATCATGGGCTAGACGCTGAAGGCAGCGTAAGTATCACGGGCGGCGTTGTTGCCGCGGAGAAAGGCAGCGCGGTCCATGGCGGGAACAGCGGCAGCGCCCTGAGCATTACCGGGGGATTCGTATTTGCCGGCGCAGACCCGGTCAGTTGGGGCGCGCCCTACTCGTTCAATGTGCCTGCCGGTGACGGCATCATGTGCGAGTGGCGCTACGACCCATGGAACAGGGAGTACCTCACAGGCCAGACGACCGGGCTGGCGTGTGACCCGGCGGCCGCGTCGGCTTCATGGGGCAAGAAGGATGTCGGCTACACGGCCTTTGGCGTCCGTTACGAAAACGGCGGCAACAAGGGCTTCCACGAAGTGGTGCACACCATGGTTTTTGATCCGGTCGCCGAAAAAGAGGTCCTTTCCATCTCCCCGAACCATGTGATACTCACAGAGTACGGGCAGGAAGTCAGGCTGGCGGCCGCGCGTGGCGCCGAAAGGGAAGGCGCGGGCGAAATCAAGTGGAGTCTGGATGCAGGCGCCGCGGGGCCCGTATACTTCGCAGGCCCAGGGTCTTCGCTTTATGAGGAGGCGTCGGGGGATAGCGTAATAGTCACGTCCGTCGATGTATCTTCGCCGAAAACCGTACGCGTCAAAGCGGAATACGAAAGCAACGGCGTCCTTTACACTGCGACATCAACGATCGAGATAATGCCGGGGGGCCTCGTCGACGGCGACGGCACGGCAGTGTCATTGCTCGAGAATAAGGTGACGGTGAACCGGGCAAAGATCATAGGCGCCCGGGTGCCGCTGCTCATCACCAAGCGTGATGACATTTCGTCACTTGGTCTTGCGCCCGCACATGAATCGCCCACCGGTTCTTTCGCCGTCGACCAGGCAAAACTCGAGTACTACGACAGCAAGGCGAGGGACTGGAAGGCCGTGCCGCTTTACGAAGCCAGGGTCTGCCCGACCAATGACAGGTATATCGAAATAAGCGCGGACCTTAAGGCGAAGCCCAGGAAGAATGTAAGGCTCAGCGTGCACAGGACAGGGTCGCCCCAGGCCGCGGGATGGTTCGAAGCCGCCGGCAGACTGGAGCTTGCGGTGGTCACGAAATACCCGAAAATCACGCTTGCTGCCGGCGGGCCACTGAACCTGAAAATGCCTGGCGAGTCCGTTTCACTTACAGCCAAAAGCGCAGGCGGCCTCTGCTCCCCTGTAAGCATCACAGGGCAGAAAAATAAAGACAACGGCAAGATCCGCCTTTCAGAAGACAAGCTCTGGCTCGGCGTTATGAACAAGGCGGCCACGGTCAAGACGAGGGTCGAGGTGGCGGTATCAGGCTACAAGGCCTTGCCGCAAAACAAATGGCCCAAGCTGAATGTGAAAGTGGTGAACAGCCTGCCAAAGCTCAAGCTGTCGAAGAAGTCCGTTACACTTATGGGCGCCGGCCAGTTTGGCGCCGGCCCCGAGGGGATCACGGCTGATGACAATCAAAAGGAAGTCGTAATAGGGCTTCTCTCCGGTGATAAGAAAATGCCTTTTGAGAAAGGCTACACGGTAGAGTCCGTGGTTTCGGTGAACACAAACGCAAACGGCAAGAAGCCAAAGAACCCGACGACCGTGAACGTCAAGCCCTATGCCAAAGACGGCACGATAACGGTCAGCCCGAAAGCGGCCACAAAGACAGGCAACACTTACCTGAAAGTGGAGGTCAAAATCAGCACCGCGTCCAAGTCATCCTATGTCTACCTGCCGCTTAAGGTAACGGTCAAGAAGGCGGGCGGCGTCACCGTGAAGGCCGGCCTCAAGGCAGCCACAGTGAATATAAACCATCCATCAGGCGTGCCCGGAGACGCAATAATAGACGAAACAGACGATGCCGCCAAAATCGCAGACATCCAGCTTGCCCTGAATACAGCCAACCTGGCGCTTGATGACTGGAGGATCACATCGGTCAAAGACGGCAGTAAAAAGCTGGGGGCGGACTATCTGGATGAGGCCATCCACGCGGCGCCGTCCGAAAACAAGCTCACGCTTTCGGTCAGGAACAAAAACGCGCTTGCGGCATTGACGGAGGACGGGAAGTCAAAGACTTATACCCTTTCCGTCGGCTCGCCGAAACTGCCCGGCAAGAACATTACGTTCAAACTCACGGTATCGGGCAAAACGCCGGCTTTCACCACCAAGGCGGGCAAGGCGAAAATAGACGCCGCAAAACAAGGATCAGCAATGGACGTGACGGCAGCGCTGAAGAACACGGCCTCCGCAATCGGCAACGTGACTCTTTGGGAGATGTCAACCGACGGAAAGACACCTGTTCAGGAGAGCACAGACTTTGAAGTGCTGACAGGCAGCGTCAACGGCATGAAATTCAAGATCGCCGCCGCGCAAGGCAAAGCAGTGCCCAATGTCACAAGGAAAGTCGGCGTGAGGATCGAGCTGACCAACGGGGATGTGCTCTGCTCCTGGGACGAAGACGCCATTACCGGAAAAGCGCTGGGCGCCCCGCTGTCTATCAAGCCTGTCCAGACCATCCCGAAGACGACGCAAAGCGCAAAGTCCATAACCCTCTACAAGACAGCGCCGCTTGAAGGAAAGACGGTGGAGCTTGGCTTCAAGAAGCCGGGAACCTACACGCTTGGCGCGGCAAGGATCAGCAAGGACAGCCTGAAAAAATACGCGGACGGCCAAGGCTTTGAACTTGTGCAAAGCGGCGAAGGCGCCTTTACCATACGTTATGAAGGGGAAACCAGACCCGTCCTTGAGGCGAACGGCAAGAAGCTGAACAAGGCCGTCACCCTGGAGATAGAGCTGTGGGCCGAAGGGACCTATGAGATATGCGGCGATGCGTCAAAGCCCGCCGATTTCGGCAAGCCCGTCGCTTTGAAGAACGCAAAAGGCGCAGACCAGACCAAGCCCGCGAAAGTGAAGGTCAAAGTCAACCTGAAATAGCATATTGGGTAAAAGTCCCCCCCTTGACAGAAAGAATCCCCCTTTATGGATGAAAGGGAAATACTTTAAACTTGTAGATACTATTCCGGTATTGGCAAAACAGGCGGTGTGTACATGAGTGAAACGCTCGTATCGATGAAAGGTATATGCAAAAGCTTCCCCGGCGTCAAGGCCCTTGACAATGTTGAGTTTGAGCTGAAGGCGGGGGAGGTGATGGCGCTCCTGGGCGAGAACGGCGCGGGCAAGTCCACGCTGGTGAAGGTCTTAAGCGGCGTGTATACGCGGGATTCGGGCGTAATGGAGGTATTCGGCCGCCCGTGCGATGACCTTACGCCCAAACAGGCACAGGAGGCGGGCATCGCCATCATCCACCAGGAACTGAATATGTGCAACCACCTGACAGTGGCGGAAAATATTTTCCTGGGCAGGGAAAAGGCCCGGTTTGGCGTGCTCTCCAACCAGGAGATGGAAGCGGAGGCGCGCGGGCTGCTCGACCAGCTGAAGGTCGACATATCGCCCCGGCAGATCCTGGGCGAGCTGCCTATCTCCAAACAGCAGATGGTCGAAATAGTCAAATCACTGTCGATCAACGCCAGGGTCCTCATAATGGATGAGCCGACCTCATCGCTTACGTCCAAGGAGATAGAGGATCTGTTCCGCATCATAAAGACGCTGAAGAAAAACGGCTGCGGCATCATATATATCTCGCACAGGCTTGAGGAGCTGCAGCACATCGCCGACCGCGTGACCATCATGCGCGACGGGCAGTACATCACGACGATCCCGTTTGCCGACACGACGATCGATGAGATCATCACCCACATGGTCGGGCGCGAGATCACGGAAAAATTCCCGCGCATCACCTGCAGGAAGGGCAAGGAAGTGTTCACGGTCAGGGGCCTGAACGCGGGGCCCATGGTCAGGGATATCAGCTTTTCCCTGTACGAGGGCGAGGTCGTGGGCTTCGCCGGACTGGTGGGCGCCGGCAGGACCGAGACGACCAGGGCGATATTCGGCATCGACCCCAAGGAAAGCGGGGAGATCCTGCTTGACGGCAAGAGGCTCAAACTGGACCACCCCATGGACGCGATCAAGGCCGGGGTCGTGCTCGCGCCGGAGGACAGAAAGAAGGACGGGCTTTGCACCAAACTGAGCGTCAGGCACAATATCGCGCTTCCAAACCTGGACGCGATCGGCGGGGGGCTCGGCATCATCAACGGCCCAAAGGAAGACGGGCTTTGCCGCAAGGCCATCATCGACCTTGGCATCAAGGTGGCTGACGTGGACGCGGACGCCGCCAACCTGTCGGGGGGCAACCAGCAGAAGGTCGTCGTCGGCAAGTGGCTGGCCAGGAACTCAAGGGTCGTGATCTTCGACGAGCCCACGCGCGGCATCGATGTCGCCGCGAAGGTGGAGATATATAATATTATCAACGACCTGAAGCGCCGGGGGATCGCGGTAATGTTCGTCTCCTCCGAGATGCAGGAGATCCTGGGGATAGCCGACCGCATCATCGTGATGTGTGACGGGCGGATCACCGGCGAGGTGATGGCGCAGGAGGCAACGCAGAGCGGAATACTTACACTAGCCACGCGTTTCGAAAGCAAGATGGCCGGCGTCGCATGAAGAAACCGGCTGGCGCTGCATGACGAAACCGGCTGGCGCTGCATGACGAAACCGGCTGGCGCTAAATAATGGAATCGGAAGGTGTTGCATGATGAAATCGAAAGGGATGAAATGAAAAACGAATCAGATCCAAACCCTGTGCGGACGTCTTCGCATTTTAGACGGTTCTTCAAAGTCAGGGGGATGACCCCGGCGCTGACCGCTTTCGTCGGCTTTGTCATCATCTACATAGCCTTTGGCCTTATCAACCCGATGGTCTTCTCAAGCGGCAACCTGATGAACCTTTTGCGCTCCATGTCCAAGTACCTGCTGATAGGCGTCGGGCAAAGCTATGTGCTCATTACCGCAAACATCGACCTTTCCATCGGCTCTGTCGTAGGCATGAGCGCAATGATATCGGCCACTCTCATGACCATGGGCGTGCACCCGATGATAGCCATACTCATCGCGATGGGCAGCTGCATGCTGATAGGGTTCACCAACGGGTTCCTGGTCGGCAAATTCAGGCTGCCTCCATTCATAGCGACCCTTGGAACCATGTTCATCGCCAGGGGCATCGCGTACATAGTCAACGGCAACCGCAATACGGATGCTATCTCCTCCGGGATAGGGAAAGAGGCGGCGGACAATATACAAAACTTCTTCTACTACGGGAAGACGCTGGGCGTCTACAACACATTTTGGATCGCTATTGTGCTGTTCGCCGCCTTTTTCTTCCTCCTCTCCAAGACCCGCACGGGCCGGCATATCTACGCCATAGGCTCAAACCTGGACGCGGCGAAGCTCTCCGGCGTCAATGTCGAGATCACGACGACGACGGTCTACCTGGTCAGCGCGTTTTGCTCCGGGGTCGTAGGGCTCATCCTCTGCGCCCAGGCCGGCATGGGCAATATGGAGGCGGGCATAATGTATGAGATGTACGGGGTCGCCGCAGGCGTCATCGGCGGCATATCCCCCATGGGCGGCACAGGCATCCTTTTGGGGACCCTGGCCGGCGCGGCTGTGTGGCAGACCCTGGAAAACGGCCTCAATATGGTCGGCGCCCAGGTAGGCATCCAGCGCGTTGTTATCGGTGTAATCGTAGTGTTCTCTGTCCTTCTTGAGGTTGTGCTCCGCGGAGGCACAAAAATCAAGCGGGCCGGAAACGCTTCGAATAAATAACCAACTATAAAAATTATAGACAAAAACAGTTAAGGAGGAAAAAAGTGAAAACGAAGAAACTATTGGTGGCCCTGTGCGCATTATGCCTGATAGGCGGTATGTTCGCGGGATGCAAAAACGACAGTGGCGGCGGTGACAGCGGCGGCGGGGATATCCAAATCGCCCTGATCACCATGGACTCCATCGACCAGCATTGGGTGACGCTGAACGAGGGGGCGCAGAAAGCGGCGGCGGAACTCGGCGTCACCGTCAACTTCCTTTCCCCGAACACCAAGGACGACGCGCAGCAGATAGAGTGCGTGAACAACGCGGTGTCCGGCGGCTACAAAGCGATCGTCGTCGCTGCGAACGGGCCGGCCGCGATCTCGACGGCCCTGACGGCGGCAAAGGACGCCGGGGTCAAGATCGTCTATGTGGACTCCCCTGCGAATGTTGACGCCGAGGCGACCTTCTCGACAGACAACACCGCAGCCGGCAAGACCGCAGGCGAGGAAATGCGCGCCGCGCTTGAAGGAAGCGGCGTCTCCTCTGGCGCGATCGGCATCGTCAACGTCAACGCGGCGACCGACTCCTGCGTGAAGCGCGAGGACGGCTTCCGCTCCGCTTTTGAAGGCTCGGGCTTTGACATCCTTGAGACCCAGTACGGCGAAGGCGACGCGGCCAAATCCCAGACGATCGCAGAAAATTACATCACCCAGGGCGTGGTCGGCATCTTCGGCGCAAACGAAGGCTCAACGGTCGGGACCGGCAACGCAATCAAGGCGGCCGGGGGCAGCAGCGTCGTCGGCGTCGGCTTCGACAAATCCGATACGATCCTGAACCTGATCGACGATGGCTTCCTCCTCTGCGCGATGGCGCAGAACCCCGACGTGATGGGCTATGAAGGCATCAAGGCCGCGGTACAGGCCATCAACGGCGAAGACCTGGGCGGCAAGGTCGTCGACACCGGCGTCTCCGTGCTCAAGGGCGCGGGCGGCGCGGCAGCCGCTGAGCCAGCCGGAGGCGAGGACTACCAGATCGCCCTTATCACGATGGACTCCATCGACCAGCACTGGGTCACGCTGAATGAAGGCGCCCAGAAAGCGGCCGCGGAATTCGGCGTCACCGTCAATTTCCTTTCACCCAACACCAAAGATGACGCGCAGCAGATCGAGTGCGTGAACAACGCGGTGGCCGGCGGCTATAACGCAATCATCGTCGCCGCCAACGGGCCCGAAGCCATATCCTCGGCGCTTAACGAGGCGAAGGCTGCGGGGATCAAGATCGTCTATGTGGACTCCCCGGCAAACGTTGACGCGGAAGCGACCTTCTCCACCGACAACAGGGCCGCGGGCCAGACCGCGGGCGAGGAGATGCTGGCGGCGCTCACCGCAGCGGGCGTCAGCTCCGGCTCGATCGGCATCGTCAACGTCAACGCCGCGACCGACTCCTGCGTGAAGCGCGAAGAAGGCTTCCGTGCCGCGTTCGAAGGCTCGGGCTTCGATCTCCTTGCGACGCAGTACGGCGAAGGCGACGCGGCCAAATCCCAGACGATCGCTGAAAACTACATCACGCAGGGCGTGGTCGGCATCTTCGGGGCGAACGAAGGCTCAACGGTCGGCACAGGCAACGCGATCAAGGCCTCCGGCGGCGCCGCGATCATCGGCGTGGGCTTCGACAAGTCCGACACGATCCTGAACCTGATCGACGACGGCTTCCTGCTCGGCGCCATGGCGCAGAACCCCGACGTGATGGGCTATGAAGGCGTCAAAGCCGCAGTGGCAGCCCTGAACGGCGAAAACCTCGGCGGCGCGGTCACCGACACAGGCGTATCCGTACTGAAAAAGTAAATCATATTCCATGGGGCGCCGGCCGGAAACCCGGCGCCTTTTTCCAAGGGCGCCCCTCGCGGGCGCCCCTCCTTCTCCCTTCTTATTGAAAAAGCATATTGCTGGTGTTATCCTAATATTTGTAAATAGAGGTAGTTATCTATGAAGCATGATGAAATCGATTCTGCAGTAAAGAGGCAAAGGAATGCTAAAGGTCGTCATTGCCGATGATGAGGTCCGCGTCTGCCGGCTGATACAGAAGCTGGTCGATTGGGACGCGCTTGGGATGGAAGTGGCCGGCACGGCTTCCAACGGGTTTGAGGCTCTGGATCTCGTGACGGCGCTGTCCCCGGACATCCTTATTACCGACATACGCATGCCCGGATGTGACGGGCTGGAACTGATCGAAAAAGCCAAGCAGGTTTCCCCAAGCCTTGAGATAGCGCTGATCAGCGGCTACGCGCAGTTTGAATATGCGCAGACAGCGCTGCGCTTCGACGTCGGGGGCTACCTGCTCAAGCCCATCAACAAGGACGCGCTGATGTCCACCCTGGAAAAGCTGGGGAAAAAGTGCCGGGAACGGGCCGCTTCCTCCTCCATCATGGAACACCTCCGCCAGGACAGCGACACAAGCCACAGCCTGCTCAGGGTGCGCCTGCCCCTGGACCTTTTGCAGGGGCGCCTTGAAGCCCCGTCGATGGAGCTGCTCTTCAGCGAATACGGGTTCCTCGTCCGGGAGGGGCTGCTGCAGGTATGCATACTCAAAATCGACTACGACCCCGGGCTTTTCCGCGACGCGGCCATGGCAGTAATCATCAAGAAAGCGGACGAGATCTTTGAATCGGATGTGCTCCCCCTGTGCCTTGCGGGCGTATTCCGCCTGCACGGGTCCGCTGTGTACGGCGTGCTGAATTATGAAGCCGAAAAAAGCGACCAGATCCGCCGGGTGCTGCGGCAATGCCTGAACCAGCTTGAGGCGCAAAAATACCTCTTCGGCGCCCTGGACTTCTCGTTTGCCGTCGGCTGCGCAGTCGAAGCGCCCGAGCAGCTGCCGCTTTCAATGCGCGAAGCAAAGAACGCCGTGGCCGAGCGCATCGTCGAGGGCGCCGGGCGGCTGCTTGAACCTGCACAGCCGGCTTCGCAGCTCGATTCCCGCAAGCTGCTCGACAAGTACAACCGGGCTCTTGACCATATCGTCGACACGCTGGACCACGAGGCGGCGGACAAGGCGCTTGAAGAACTGCGCTATGAAGCCTCACGGACGCCGGATGTCCGGGGGTATGAACTGCTTGACCTGGCCCTGGCGGCTGGCAAGATGTTTTCCATACGCCTGAATATGAAAGAGGACCCGGGGCTTATCCGCGGGTTTGAAGAGAGCTGCGAGCTTTGCAGTTCCATGGAGAAGCTTTTTGACTGCCTGCTCGGTTTCCAGAGACGCCAGATCGAAGCCATACGCGAGCAGCGCGAGAGCGAGGCCATCCGCCCGATCAGAACCGCAAAACAGTATATCCACCAGCACTTCAGTGAGCCGATTTCGCTTGAGGACGTCTGCGCCGCCACCGGGTTCAGCGCAAGCTATTTCAGCACCATGTTCAAGAAGGAAACCGGGGAGGGCTTTTCCAAGTACCTGACCCGCGTCAGGATCGAGCGCGCGAAAGCCCTGCTGCAGGATACGAGCCTGCCCGTTGCGGAGATATGCGCCCTGGTCGGCTACAGCGACATCAAACACTTCTCCGGCACATTCAAGAAAATGGTAGGCCTGAACCCCGGCCAGTACAGAAGGCTGTACGGATGAGGCAGAGTGCTGTACGGATGGATCTAAATGCAATGCGGATGATGCAGAGTGCTGCGCGGATGAGGCAGAGTGCTGTACGGATGAGGCAGAGTGCTGTACTGATGGATCAAAATGCAATGCGGATGAGGCAGAGTGCTGTACGGATGGATCAAAATGCAATGCGGATGAGGCAGAGTGCTGCGCGGATGAGGCAGAATGCTGTACGGATGAGGCAGAGTGCTGCACGGATGAAGCCTGCTTTTGAGACGGAGGCACTGTGGACTACTTAAGGAAACGTTTTAATTACATCTCATTCCGTGTGGCGGCGTTCTTCATCTGCTATGGCGTACCGGCTCTGCTGTGCGCGTTGTTCACGGCCCCGCTGCCTGCTGTTATTGCTATCTTTGTGTCCGGGCCTATTGTGTTCTGGATTTGGATCATCAGGCCTTATCTCAAAACGCAGGAGATCATAAGGCTGTTTCTTGAAGGCTACGCACTGACCGCTGCGGAGATATCGGATCAGTGCGCCATATCGCCCGCGACGCAGTCGCTGTTCGACCAGCTCAGGGAGGTCCTGAGCCCCGCGCAGCTTTTCAACATGAATAAACGGCGGGCGCAATACCTGGCTCTCCAGAACCAAATCAACCCGCACTTCCTTTACAATACGCTTGAGAGCATCCGCAGCGAGGCGCTTTTGGCAGGCCTTGACGACATGGCGGACATGACGGAGTCCCTGGCCACTTTCTTCCGCTATACGATCGCGAAGGTCGAGAACCTGGTTTCCGTGGAGGAGGAACTGCAAAACTGCGAGACATACTTCAGTATCCAGCAATACCGCTTCTCCGACCGTTTGAAGCTCGAGATAAAGTGCGCGCCCGAGGACAGGGATGAGATCTACCGCTGCAGGATACCCAAACTCACGATGCAGCCCATCCTTGAGAACAGCATCATCCACGGCACTGAGGTGAAAGTCGGGACGGGGCATCTGTCCATACACCTGGAGCGGACTGAAAAGCGGCTGCTCATACGCATCTCTGATGACGGGATCGGCATGGACGAGGAGACGCTTATGAGGATCAACGAAAAGCTGGGCAAGGGGAGCTTCGGGATCGCCAAGCAGGAACAGGAGGCCAAAGGCGGCCTGGCCCTAGTCAATGTGGACAACCGGATCAGGCTGCTGTTCGGCGATGAATACGGCCTGCATGTCTACTCGATCCCGGACATGGGCACCGATGTGGAGATTTCCCTGCCCGCCATCAGCAGCGACCGCGACATCAAGAACACCGAGGTGATCCAGTGAGGCAGGAAGTCCTTCGGGAGGTGATTCTGTGAGGCAGGAAATGCTTCGGGGGGCGATCCAGTGAGGCAGGAAGTCCTTCGGGAGGTGATTCTGTGAGGCAGGAAGTCCTTCGGATGGAGCGCGTGAGCACCAGGGAGCATGACGTCATCCAGCTGGACGGTTTCAACCTGAGCATACTTTCCGGCGAGATCATGGGGCTGCTGCCGGTGAACAACCACGGACTTACATCGCTTCTGAAGCTGCTGCAGTACAACACGCCGCTGCGCTACGGATATGTCTACTACCGTGAGGAGCAGGTCAACACCTGGCGAAATTCAAAGCAGCGCCACAACCGCATAGGCCTGATCAGGAGCGAAAGCTGCCTGGTTGAAGGGCTGACCGTTACGGACAATATCTTCGTGCTCCGCCCGGAATTCAAGACGTGGATACTCAGGCCGTCCGTCCTGAAAAAACAGCTCCTGCCATTTTTGCAAAGCCTTGATATCGACATCTCCGCAGGCGCATATGTAGCCGAGCTGACAGCGTTTGAAAAAGTTGTTGTGGATGTGCTGAAATCCGTAGTAGCGGGCTTCAAGCTTATTGTGCTTCAGGACATCAGCGTCAACATCGGCGAGGCGGAGCTTGTGAAAATACACCGGCTGCTAAAGGATTACGCCAAGAAGGGGATCTCTTTCCTATATATCGATTTTCACATTGAAGAACTGGGGCAGGTCTGCGACAAGGTCGCGCTCATGTCCAACGGCAGAATCGTCAAGACCCTGGATAACGCCGCCGGCCTGCCGGACGCATTCCAGGACTATACAAAAGCGTATATCCGTGAAATGAAACAGCAGGCGGACGACCCCGCGCAGCAGGCGTATGCACCCAGGCGGCAGGCAGACGATCCAGCACAGCAAGCGGACAACCCGGAGCAGCAGGCGGGCGATTCCGCTCAGCCAGCGTATGCACCCAGGCAGCAGACAGACGATTCAGCACAGCAAGCGGACAACCCGGAGCAGCAGGCAGACGATCCAGAGCAGCAGGCAGACGATCCAGAGCAGCAGGCGGACGACCCGGAGCAGCAAGCGGGCGATCCCGCTCGGCAAGTTTCCACCCCCGCGACTGTTGAGAAGGAACGGGGCATTGCCTTTGAAGTAAAAGGGTTGACAGGCGAGTTCGTGGACGACCTAAGCTTCACCGCCGCCACCGGGGAATGTGTGGTACTCCAGAACCCTGATGTCCAGGTGTTCGCTGAGCTTTTGTCCATGCTGAGCGGGGAAAGCGCCCCGGCAGGCGGCAAAATGCTTGTCGATGGTAATGAGGTCGCCATGAAAATTGGCGGCGATATCGCCGTGATACAGGAGCTCCCCACCGAGACGATGGTGTTCAAAGAGCTGAGCTATCTCGACAACCTGTGCTTCCTGCTTGACCACCGCATCCCCGAGGTCTGGCGCGACCACAATGTGCGTGAAGGCGTGGGCCGCGAATTCGCCCAGGTATTGGGCGCCGACGTGTTCGACAAGCGCATCGATGAGCTTACCGAGCTGCAAAAGTATGAGCTCGTGTACACCCGCATTGCGATCCAGAAGCCGAAGGTGGTTTTTTGCGTCCAGCCGTTCCGCAGCGCAGATATCGAGATGCGCATGTATATCCGGAACCTTATCAAGATGCTGCTCGACAAAGGAATCGCCGTCGTGATTCTCGCCGTCAATCTGGCCGACAACCTGTCCCTGGCCGACCGCCTTGTCCGGCTGCACAAGGACAAACCGGACGAGGCCTACTCGCAGGACGAATTCTCAAGCATTTCCATCCACGCCCCCTGGTCCAGCCTGTAAAACAAAAGGGAACGGTTCTAAACCACTGAAAAAGTACAAAAGTACCAAAAGTACGAGTACGAGTTGATTGGGAAGTGGAAACCGGAAGTGGGGTTCCTGCCGCGAATCTTCTACTTTTTGTCCCAAAATCGAACTTACGGGCGATTTTTGCACCGTTTTTTCCTCCAAAAGACAT
>Ga0082212_10007788_pt1 | contig 14081 bp, 9 predicted proteins | sample TergutNt197P3_FD_71548 | JGI IMG/M metagenome (GOLD analysis project Ga0082212, IMG submission 71548) | Neocapritermes taracua P3 segment gut microbial communities from Petit-Saut dam, French Guiana - Nt197 P3 | ecosystem: Host-associated > Arthropoda: Insects > Digestive system > Gut ... | reverse complement strand
GTGGGCCGGGCGGAATCTGGATCTCGTCTAGATCCAGCTTCTTGGTGCGCTCGGCTTCAGCCGCCATCTCCTCGTATCGTTGCAACCTGGCCTTCGATTTGGCCTGGCGGCCCTTGGCATTTTGTCTGACCCATTGCAGCTCGTCTGACAAGCGTTTGGCCAATTTGGCGTCTTTTTGGCCTTGGATCAGCAACCGGTCGCGCTTTTTTTCTAGGTAAAGCGAGTAGTTGCCCTCATAGGCGTAGGCCCGGCCACGGTCCAACTCCAAAATCCAGCCCGCCACGTTGTCTAGGAAGTAGCGGTCGTGCGTCACCGCCAAGACCGCACCGGGGTACTTCGCCAGGTGCTGCTCTAGCCACTGCACCGATTCGGCGTCAAGGTGGTTGGTCGGTTCATCCAGCAGCAACAGGTCGGGTTGTTCCAGCAGCAGCCGACACAGCGCCACCCGGCGGCGTTCCCCACCAGAGAGCACCTTGGCCGGAGTGTCAGGCGGCGGGCAGCGCAGGGCATCCATGGCCTGCTCCAACCGGGAATCTAAGTCCCAAGCCCCAGCGTGGTCCAGGGCTTCTTGCAGCGCCCCCATTTCAGGCAGCAAAGCCTCATAGTCGGCCTCTGGATTGGCCAGTTCCTCACTGATTTGGTTGAAACGGTCCAGCTTGGCCTTGATCTCAGCCACACCTTGTTCAACGTTCCCCAGCACGGTGGTGCTGTCATCCAAAGGCGGCTCTTGCAGCAGAATCCCCACCGAGTAGCCTGCCGTCAGCATGGCTTCACCGTTGGACGGCTGGTCAAGACCGGCCATGATGTGCAGCACCGACGACTTGCCGGCCCCGTTGGGGCCAACCACGCCAATCTTGGCTCCGGGATAGAACGCCAAGGTCACATCGTCCAAAATGACCTTGTCACCGTGCGCCTTGCGAGCGCGTTTCATCACGTAAATGAACTCAGGCACCTAACCAGGATACGGCCCCGGCAGCTGATGGACTAAATGAACTCACCCACTCCACCAGTGAATATCTCTCTGCCGTGCCCCACCAGGTCAGGAAGACGAAAAATCGTGGTCCAAACAGCAACACGGGGCTGCCACCAACCAATCGAGGTGCCGAAGGGCCCCCATCCCACCTCTGGTTGGGACCCGGAGTGGCTGCCCTACATCGAATCCAGGTTGTCAAGCTGGCACAGCCATCGCTTCGTTGGCTTGTTCCATCTGGTCTTCGGGCAGAGCCTCGAAGTCGGGTTCAACCTCACCGGCTGACCAGTCGTTGGCCGCTTGATCGATGTCTGCTTGACTGACCTGGCCAACTGAAGCCTCGGCATCGACTAACTGAGTAGCAGTCTGTGAGGAACCTTCGGACTGGTTGGTTTGTGGCGACTGGTCTGCGCTATCAACCTGCCCTCTGCGATGGGCAGCCATGGCGACCTTGGTGAAGCGAGTGTCGCCCCAGCGCAGATCGTGGCCAACCGAATCAGCCTGGATTTGCATGGCCCAATGCTTGGTGCCGTCCTTGGCTTCCCACATGTGGCTGCTGAGCCGCCCACACACTATTACGGGGTCGCCTTGCTTGACCGATTGGCGCACGTTGTTGATCAGCGCCCGCGACTTGACCTTGACGTCAAACCACTCTGTCCTCATGTCGGTGTAATCACCCTGGTTGTTGCGGTAGCGTGGTGTTGACCCAAGGCGAAAAGTCAAGAAATCACTGGTTGGGCCTGACCTGACCTGCGGTTGATTGCTGATCCAGCCACAGGCTGTGACCCGGATATCGTTTTCCATGTTGTTGCTCCTGTTGTTCATTGGTGGACGGCCGATTGCCGACCACTCGCTTGGCATCATGGCAACTGCCACCGACAACCGGCTTGCTTGGGCCGCTTGGACTGTGGATAACCGATTTCGCGGACATTATGGCCCGGCATCCGCCAAAAGCCCCACTAGGGGTCGGCGAATAGTGTGCGACGATGGCGAGGATGGGCGCAAGCTAGCGGATCGCCAGTTGGCGGATCAGGCGCGCAGGTCCTGGGCGATCTGTGTCACCTGAGCTAATGCCGTGGCCAGGAACCTTTGATCTTCAAGCACGGCGCTGGCTGGTTCGGCCAGAGTTCGCTTTATGACAGGGGTAATTGCCTCACTCACTACCTGCCGCAAAGCGCGCCGCCAAGTCTGGCGGGTTTTAGCCTTTTGAAACGTGCGGCTGAACCAGCCGGGGCGCGGCGGCAGGTTCAGGTTGCCAAGAGCTTCCTCCAGTCTGGTCGTGACATTGACCACCGAAGCCACTGCGCCAACCAAAGCTTTGGACCATTTTGGCGGCAACGGGACCGATACTTGATCTCTGAACCTAGTGACCACTTGGTGCACCAGGGAAAGCTCCGGCATCACCACCGTGGCCATACCCTTGGCAGATTCCCCGCTGATGGCGGCTTCAGTCAGCTGAGCCACCGCCCACTCAGCCGCCAGGCGGACTTTCTCGAAACGGCCGAATCGGTTTGCGTCAGCAGGCCCAGGTACACCAGATTCGCTTTGGGGCCCACCGGCGCCAGACGCATCACCTAACCCATGCTCATCACTAGGTTCAGCCCCACCACTCCAGGCGGGCTCGGATTCGTCAAGCTGAGTGACATGGACCAAACGAGCCGCCTGCGCAGCCAGCTCTTCTGCCAGCCACCTGACGGCGGCTGTGGCACCCCTGCGCCGTCCAAACAACACTTCCCTCAGCTGGTCTACGCCCTGGCCAGTTAGGGCTGAAGTTGCCAACACCAATGGCTCTGGTAGACCCTCGACTTCAATCAAATGCCGCAGTGACTCAGTGACCGGTCCAACACTGCCTTGGTCTAGCGTGTCTATCTGGTTTAGCACCACAAGACTAAGCCTGCCCGGGTTCTCAAGTGCCGCCGGAACGTAGCGTTCAAGCAGACCTGGATCGGCGTATTTTTGCGGGTCGGTCACCCACACCAACACATCAGCCAGCGGCAGCACGGCATCTGCCACACCACGGTGAGCCGGATCGGTTGAATCTGAATCTGGTAAATCAACCAACACCATGCCATGGAAGCCTTCAAGATCTGGCTCCAGCACCGAATCGCGTTGCAGTGAGGCACCCGGCGCCACACCAATCCATTCCAACAATGGGCTGGCCTCGTCGCCCCACACAAAAGCAGTAGCTTTCGATGTGGTTGGCCTAATTTCTGAGACCTCTGAATAGTCCATTTTGGCCAATGCATTAAACAATGAGGATTTCCCAGAACCAGTGCCACCTTGCAAGGCCACCAAGGTATGGTCTGCGCCTCGGCTCTGCCGGGCTCGCGCCCGTGCAATTGCCCTCTCGGTTGGCCCAGCTAGACCACCACCAAGGCGCCGTTCAACCACCGCACTGGCCTGTTCCAGCAGGTCTGTCGCCTGACCAAGGGTTTCGGCCCCATTCATTGAGATGTCTCCTCCTTGGAAATGTTTGGCGCAAAGGCCAGGACCACCTCCACCAACAGCGCCGAAGGCTCAACACCAACTTGGCGCAGCGCTTCTTCGAACGGTTCAAGCGCCGTCACAATGGCTGCCCGGTGCGAGCTAACTCGCGTCCGCCAGCCGCCACCACACAACTCTTCAGCTTGATCGGGCAGCAAAACTGACAATAATTCGCTTGGTCCGGCGGCCCCCAAAGTGGCCCCCTGGATCAATGCCGCCAGGGCTTTTGGTGCCAGTGGCACGGGCGCTGGCTCTAGTTGCCCGGGGGTTGACCTGGCCAATTGTTTGACTAACCGTTTTGTCCAAGTCGATGTTTTGTTCGATGCCGTATCAGTGCCTTGGTTTTGACCGTCACCTTGTTCTGTGGCTGGTTCTAGGCCGTGGGCTCGTGCTAGTTTGCGACTGCCCTGAGGCACTGTGGTGCCAGTCCACAAGGCAGCCACCTGCCCCCTTGCTTTGGCCGCCAGTTGAGCGGTCGCTAGATTGTCTAGCTTGGTGACGGCCCGGCCAAACTGGACAAGTGCCTTGTTTAGTTTTGCGACGGCCTTTTTACCTTTTCCAGCTGGCTGACCTTGAGTCAGCCACGGCTCAAAGGCGCTAGCCAATTTCAGCCATGCGGCTTGGGCCAACTGGGCCTCACTTGGAGGCGGCAGGGCTGACTCGTCTGGTTCTGGTGGGGCTGTTGCTTCCGGCGGCTCCGCCGCCTCTGGCTGTGCCTGACGGAGGGTTGAGTCTTCACCTTGCTGAATGACTTGCCAAACAAAGGTGAGTGAACTGGCGGCTGAGGCTACGGCATCGGCCTGAACTTTCGCTGTGGCTTGGCGCAGCATTTCCACGGCCGCCTGATGCAACCGTTGGGCTTCTACCAGGCGTTTTGTTTTGTCAAGTAGGTCGATGAGCAACCCAGGGAGGGGTGAATCGGCGTCTGGTTCTGAGATGTCTTTGGCAGAAGTGGGCGCCAGCCAATCAGTCAACGGCTCTATCAGCTGGGTGGGCAGGCCGGGCACAGCCTTCTCCACGGCTGGCACAGTCAGCACAGCCACCTGGCCCCAACCGCGCTGAGCCAGGCGATTCATCACGTCGCCCTCAATGGCCGGGGCTTGCTCCAGGTTTATCCGGTTGATCACCAGCGCCACCGGCACCTCTTGAGCCAGCAGCGTTGCCATCAAGTCCCACACCACGGCGTCGCCGTAGCGCAGGGCAGTGGTCACAACCATCCAGGCGTTAGCTGGCAGGTCAGGCTGGGCCGACTCGGCCCGGTTGCCAGCCGCGAATGGATCGGCGAAATCAACCACCACCAGGCCAAGTGGAATCTGGTCGTTTGTGACCGCGTGGCCTTCACGAAACGCCGGATGGGTGGCCAGTAGCCAAGGCGCGCGCGGGTTCGCTAGCACCTGCGGAGCTCGAGTGGTTGGGCGAAACGCCGTGACTGGGCTCAGCGCTTGCCCAATCAGCGAGTTGGCCACAACCGACTTGCCGCTACCAGTGGGACCAACCAGCCCAATCACAGTGGGCAGCTCCTGGGCCGCGAGCTGAGGGATCAGCTCGTCATCTAGCAGTTGGACTAACTGTTCTTGTATCTCGGTCGCCTTGGCAGAATCGCTTGAAGGGAACGGAAAACAGACATGCTTCAGCTCTGCACTGAGCGCCCTGGCCATGCCAAGTGAACTGACCTGGGCCAGGGGAAGGTCCACGGCTCCAACTTTGGACCAGATTTGCCGCCGAATCAATCAACCGCGCCGGGCGGGCCTGCTCTTTTACCGGCCGTCTTGGGCATTGCCTAGAATCTGCGGAATCATCTGCCCATTCGCTAGTCTGCAACGCATTGCCAACAAGGTAGACACCTCTGAGCAACCGGCAGTCCTAAATCGCAGCGATCGCAGCGGTTGGAAGGTCGATTCGACCGCCGAAACTAGGGCCCAGTGGTTCCAGCACCGCCAGAACCAGGACCCAGTGAGAGCCAGACCGCCCGAACTAGGGCCGCTGGAATCAGTGGGTCCTACTTTCAGCGGTTTGTGGGCCAGTGGGCCCCGATTCCTGCGAATTGCAGCGGTGAGCGGTTCAAAGAGCCAATGCGCCCCCGGGGCGATTCGAACGCCCGGCCATCGGATTAGAAGTCCGGTGCTCTATCCACTGAGCTACGGGGGCAGGTCCAGCCAGCCAGCCTAATACAAGCCGGTACTAAGCTATGACTGTGAGCATGGACGAACGCGGCGTGACCGATCCCATTGTCTGGGTGGACTGCGAGATGACCGGGCTTGATCTGACCGTAGACGCCCTGGTTGAAATAGCAGTTGTGGTGACCGATTCGTCCCTTGAGCAGCTGGGAGAAGGCCTAGACATCATTGTCAAGCCGCCACAGGCCGCTTTGGACCAGATGAGCGTCTTTGTTAGGCGGATGCACACCACCTCTGGCCTGCTGGATCAGCTTGATGGTGGAGTTACGCTTGAGCAGGCCCAGACCCTGATCATGGAGTATGTCACCGCACAGGTGCCGCAAAGCGGCAAGGCGCCGCTGGCCGGCAACTCGGTCTCGACTGACCGCGGCTTCATTGACCGTGACCTACCGAAGTTGGGGCGGTTCTTGCATTACCGGACCATTGACGTCTCTTCGATCAAGGAACTAGCCCGGCGCTGGTACCCAAGGGCTTACTTTGCCTCGCCGGAAAAACGCGGTGGCCACCGGGCCTTGGGTGACATCTACGATTCGATTGATGAGCTGCGTTACTACCGCTCGGCCTTGCTGGTGGCCGAACCTGGGCCAGACACCGAAACGGCAAGAACCATTGCCGCTCAAGTGACTGGCAGTTCAGCCCGCTTGTAGGCTGGTTGGGAAAACCTAAGGCCCCCTCGCCAGAAGCAAGCTTGCACCACCCTAGACCCAGGGTCTAACTAGACTAAGGCGTTAGGAAGTTAACCACTTGCCCCTACGGATAGTTGACGCTTGGACCTAGCACCTTATTCATGACGCGGTCCTTTTCGGCACCTTCAAGAATGATTGGCGAATAGTTGTTGTGACCCGCTTCTGAGGATATTGACACAGGAATAATCTCTGAGTCGATGCCGCTGATCTCCCCATCGGTCAGCTCAAAGTGAACCTGGAAGATCATTGAGTCTTTGTCGGAAGGGTTTGAGTTACCGCCAAAGGAGAAGTTCCCCAACGAATATACTATTGGCCTGCCTTCATACATTTCCACACCTTGAAGCACGTGCGGATGCCCCCCAAGGACCAGGTCAGCCCCACTATCTATGGTGTGGTGGGCCAGGCTGATCTGCCCGCCGTTCTGGGAGTATTCTCTTTCAATGCCCCAGTGGTAGGTAACAATTTTGATGTCTGTGTCTAAGGAATCAAGCAACTGGGCCACACCATCGCGGGTGGCTTGTGAATCATCCCAGCCGGTCAGCCCAACCAGTCCAATGGTGATACCTTTGACCTCAACCACGGCAGTATTTTCGTATCCGAAATGGACAATCCCAGCGGCGTCTAGCGCCTCGATGGTGTCTTGGTAGCCAATCTCACCGTAGTCCAGGGAGTGATTGTTCGCCAACGTGACCGCTTCGACGCTGCCTTGTTTCAGAACATCGGTGTACTCAGCAAGGCCGCGAAAATTGAATTCCTTTGGCACTGGATCACCGCGCTCAGTTAGCGGCCCCTCTAGATTGGCGATGGTCAGGTCGTCGTTAGCCAGGACCGGCAAAACACCTTGGAAGAAGAAGGCCGGGCCGTTTCGCTCATATACGTCGTTGAAACTGCCCCCATAACCAAAGCCAAGCCCGTTGCCGAAGGTGCAGTCCCCCACCGCGCTGATGGTCAGCGTGGTGACCTCAGGCTCTGGTGGAGGAGGCGGCGTTGTGCTGGGCGCGACCTCTGCCGGGGCGGTTGTGGGCGGTTGAGTGGCCTCGGGCGGCTGATCCAGACTGGCTTGGTCGCCCTGAGCGCCGGCCGCTTCAATGGCCAAACCGGACCTTTCGGGGGCGGTTGGGCTGGATGAAAGATGGAAGTAGCCCGCTGGAATCAGGATCATGGCAGCGGCAATGGCCACCGACATGGGCCTTGGTCCTCTCATGGCCGCCTTTCTGGTGCTGCGCCAACGTCTACCAGGTAGATCATAGCAAGACGGCAGCGTAAGCCCAGGCAAGGCCGGGCAGCCACAGCAATAGGTCGTTGTCAGGTGTTCGATGCCGAAACGAGGCCAAAGCGTTACCCCAAGTTAATCTGGTGGCGATATTGTGGTGCCGCACAGCGCCAGTGTTGACACGGCTACAAAGACTAAGACTTGCAGGAGAACCATGATGAAACAGCCCACAAAGACCCAGTTCCGCACCCCAACCATCCTTGGCCTGCTACTTGGCCTGGCATTCCTGACCGGTTGCGCCAATGCCTCAGACTCCTATGACGAGAGCTATGCGGCCCCAGAATATGCCCCCGAGGCTGACTACTCAGTTGCCGAAGACGCCGGTGGCGCCTATGAGAGTGCGCCGGCTTTTGACCCCGAGCGCATGATTGCCCGTAACGCCTTCCTTTTGTTGGTGGTCGATGACGTAGCGCAGGTGGCAGCCAAAGCCCGGACGGCGGTGGCTGACTTGGGTGGGACGGTGCTGCAAGAATCCCTCTCCCTGCCAGATGCCGAAGGCAGCCAGAGCCGGGCGGTGATTGAGGTAGCAGTGGCGCCCAAGGACCTGGAAAAGACCCTTGATGCGCTGAGTCAGCTGGGAGAGGTCAACGAGCGGCGGATTGATTCGATTGACGTCACCGACGAGGTGGTTGACGTCGATTCCCGGGTTGCCACCATGCGTGAATCAATCAAACGCCTGCAAGACTTGATGGCCGAATCTGGGTCAGTCACAGAGATCGCCTCAGTTGAATCGGAGCTGACCCGCCGCCAGGCCGAACTCGAATCCTTGCTGGCTCGCCAGCAGAGCCTGACGCGGCGGGTAGAGGTTTCGCCTATCACAATCGAAATGGCCACCAAGGTTGAAGACTTGCAGTTCAGGTCTACCGGGTTCATGGCTGGTCTACGTAGCGGTTGGGATGCGTTGGTTTCTTCCAGCGGTGTAGTGCTGACCGTGATTGGTGCGCTACTCCCCTGGCTGGCGGCCGCCGCCATTATTGGTCTGCCAACCTTGTGGTTGGTGCGCCGCTGGCGGCGTTCACGGCCCAAGAAGCCAAAGGCCACACCCGCGCGGCCAGCAGTCATGCCACAGATGATGCAGTTTGGTTACGGTGTGCCTCCAGGAACCCCCATGCCCACTCAGCAACCGGCACCCCCGCAGCCAGCCGGTGGTCCGGCATCGAACGACCCTAACCTAGCTGGTCTACCCCCTCAGGCAGGCGGGCAGGCCTCAAACCAACCACCGGCCGAACCTCAAGTCCCCGGCGGGGCTCCTAGCTAGTCACCTCGAAGTCCAAGGTGCCACGCTCGGCGCCGTTGACAATCAATGTGACCGAATGGATGCCGGGGTGGTGCTTCCTAGTGCTCAAGTCGGCAAAGGCTTGGCGCCGGGTGTAGGTCTTGGTTTCTTTCGGCTTCATCACGGATTCTGACAGCTGGAAGATTTTTCGGCTGCGCTTGCCATTGGCTTTGACATAGTCAATCCCGTATTCCAGACGGACCTTCTCTTCCTTGGAAGCAGTCACGGTGAAAGAGAATCTCAGCTCTCCCCCAATCGGCACTGAGGGTGTCTGAATCTGGAACCCATCAACCTGGGCCGCCGAACCTTGGTCAAACCCAAATAAGGCCAGCAGTTCCTGGTTGCCACGCTTGAGCAGCGTGCGGCAGGCGTGCTTCAGCATCCAGTCGGTCTTGGGGTCTTGACCAAACCACTCCTTGGCTAGCTGGACCACCAGGTCAGGGTGGGTTTTTGAGATGTCGTTCAGGTTGTTGGCCACAGATTTGCGGACGTATTGTGATGGGTCGGCTTTGAGCTGGCTCAGAATCGGCAGCACTGGTGATGGGTCAGCCTTGAAGCTGTTCAGTGCTTGGCCCCACGGTACTTGAGGCCGTGAACCTTCGCTGGCCAGCCGCCTGAGATGCTCGTTTTCATCCATTGACCACTGGTACATTTGCGCCATCATGCGCTTTTCGTCGTTGACAATGAACTGCCGCACGGCAATCTCTGACGACCAGTATTGGGTGTAGCTGGCCAACGCCGCGATCGATATGTCCCAATTGGCCTCATCTTGGCCAAAGACCTCGACAAAATCCGGGAAGAAAAACCCTGGGCCAGAGGTGTAGGCCGGCAGCGCCCGGCCAAAAATGGCCAGTGCCTCGGGGTAATCCTGCGGTAGATACTCCCCCAAAGTGGCAGTGATCTTTTTGACTCGGTCCTTCAAGCCTAGGTCGGCCCAGGGCTGATCCAGCACTGACGCTATGAACCCATCCACCTGGAACGGTTCATAGACCGAATGAAACAGCCGGCCAATCTCACCGATAGAGGTGGGGTTGTACATGTCTTTGAGCAGTTCAGCCACGGGGTTGGTGTCCTTTGTCTGGATCAGTCATGTCTCGCAGCCTTCATCTTAGGCTGGTTGGCAATGAACCGCAGGTAGCCCGCGGATGAGGTGTGCCATTCCCTGAGTGAACGACCCAGAATCACCTGTTGCCGACAACTGCCAGACCGGTGCTTCAGTCATTTTGCCTTTCGACACAACTGTCGAGGAACTGGCCAGCCTGGTGGCTGCCAGCGTGCCTTAAGCTTGGATTGTGTTTTGGGCGGCGATGGCGGCAGTGGCTGTCCCGACAGCGGTCAGCTCTGTCCTGACTGCGATGAACGGATGGGACCGCACCAGCACCATTTCAAGGCACATTGCCAGGCGCCGCAGTACAACGGTAGTTTTTGCGATCACCGAGACCAGCGCAAACCTTGTGTTGGTCATGTATGTCTGGCTGGTGCTTTTCGCCCAATCACGACTCTGGCTAGTAACATGCCTGCTCATCACCCTAATCCAGGTGTTAGTTGTGGTGGCCGCCCTGGTACCGCATACCTTTGGCTGGAGAGTCCGGGTCCACCAGTGGTCGGCCTGGCGGGCAGTAGGGCTCTGTTTCATCCTGTCATATTTGCTGTTGGTACAAGGCAGCTTGCACAAGGTGGCTTGGCTGGTAGGTGTCACCGCGGCCTATGCGCTGTTTATGACCATGTCACTACTGGCTTATCGCAGCAAATTCCTGGCCAGAAACTGGATATTCGCCGAGTTCGGTGTGTTCATCGGCTTTGGTGTTACCGTCTTGGCTTTTGGACTGGGTCCACCGCCATAAGCCGGTACCACCTCGCTGGAGCACTATTCCAGGCCCCGGTCTGGGACCAGCTCAAGGTCACACCCAAGCGGCTCCGAAGCGGCAGGCAGAGGTAATTGGCCACCTTGCCCAGTTCATGGGGCAGGTTGGCTCGCGCGCTGTCAACTAGATCACCCGAGCTTTGCGCTCTAGATAATGAGCTTGCGCTAGCTGGCTGGGTCTTGGGTCAGCCAAATCCAGGACTCGGCTGAGCCAGCCGTTAGCCTAATCTGTGCCGTGCGGCTCACTCCCGTTGAGTTGGGTTGGACTTTGAGATTCAGCATGCCGCCATCGGTCGGCTTGTCAGACGCCACCACTAACCAGGAGTCAAGGCTCTCGGCCTTCCAAGCCTTCTGATTGGTGGAAATGGTAACCGCAAGACCAGTGTCGTTGCCGCCAATGGTGATGGTGGCACTAGACGCCGAGACTTCGGGATCGGGATAACCCTGCGTGATGGTGAAGCTATCTATCGCCACTTTGGGTGCACCTGTCAGGTAGGTCTTGACTTCAAGAGAGGTCGGGTTGACCGTCACCACAGCGAACGCACTGTTGTTGACTGACTTGGCTGGAGCCAGTTTCTTGGCAATCCAGGGGTAGTTCCCACGGTCTAGATCAGACTGTGTCGGATTGGCGTAAGGCGATCTGTCGGCGGCTTGGTGAGGCACGTAGTAGACCAAACCATCGCTATCTGAATTGATTTGGTCTGGGTCTGTCAAATCGGTTGTCCACACCGCCCGGCTGCCTAAATCGGGCCATTGGACTGGCCAAGACCTAAGTAAATTGTGGTCATGACCGGCCAGAACCAAGTCAACCCCGGCATCGGAATAGATCTTTGGCAAGCGTGCAACTAGATTCTTTGAGGTGAGGCTGGTGCCCTGCGGGAAACTGCCTTTACCGGCGTGTTCCCCACCAAAGGGTGACTTGTGCTGCACCACAACAATGAATTTGCCCAGATCACCGTCATCGAACCCTGTCTGGCTAACCGTCTGTTGAATCCAACGCTCAGTCAAGTTCAAGTCAGACAGTGATTCAAGATTGGTGTTGATGTGCAAGAACAACACGTTGCGGTAGACCTGGGCGTACTGCAAGGTTGCAGCCGACGAATACTGCGAAGGGGTAATAAGCGGTACCACTGAGGGACGTGGGAACAAGGCGTTCCACATGGCCTGTGCGGCCCCGGCTGAGTCGTGGTTGCCAAGCACTGGGTTGAAAGCCACTCCTGCCAGGTTGTCTTCTGTTGCCTGGAGCCAGCCAGTCAGTTCCGTTGTGCTGGTGGCGGTGTTGACTATGTCACCGCTCTGTGTGACCAAAACCGCATCGCCATAAGTGTTGAGAGCGGTGCTCAGGGTTTTGCCCCAGTAGTCTCTGAAGCCCGCGGCGTTGGAGGCCTGGGAGTCGGCAATGTCGATGAATTGCCAAGGTTCGGCGGACAAAGAAGGTGCAGTGGTAAATGTATACTCACGCGATTCGTAGGGTCGTTGGCCAATGAAAGCCCCAACCTTGTAGCGGTAGGTGACTCCGTCCGCCAAGCCGGTCAGCTGACAGGTGTGTGAGTTGTAGCTGCTCAAGGCAGAAGCCATTTTTTGCGGAGCCGCACAGGGTTGACGGGTGGCCACAGAGATGTCGTCATCGCCCACGGCAATCTTGTAGAACGGGCGGGTGTAGCCAGTGCTGCTGCCAGCCAACCAGGTGATTGTGCGTTCGGACACCGCATCTTGGCCAAAGGAGTTGTTCAAGCCGGTGTAGGTCAACGACCTGGGCTCATAGTCTGGGGTTTCAATCCGTTTGATGGTGAAGCTATCCAGCTCGGTGCCATCAACCATCTGGGCCGTGACTGAAAGGCCTGCGGCTGAAGCAGTAATGGCCGAAAACGACTTCTTCAATGCGGTTGAGGCTGTCGCGCTGCTGTACGGACTGGCCACTGCCAGCCAGTTGGAAGACCCGGTCAGCGCGGCAGAAGAAACCGAACCCAAACCAATTCCACTGGCCCCAGGTGTGACGTAGACCACACCGTCACCGGTCGCGATGGTTTCCGTGCCCGGGTAGTCACGGAAAACTGCCACCCCTGAAGGGTTGACTTTGACGGGCCACGACCGGGTATAAGCCTTGGCGCCGCCTTGTAGCACTAGTGCCACCTTGTGTTCGCTGAAGATTCTTCTTAGGTCTGGTAGGTAACCGGATGAAGCGGTGATCTGGCTTGTGCCGTACATCTGCCCAGGGACGGAAACCACCACCCAAGCATCAGGGCCAGCCTTAGAGATTTGGTCCTCCATGAACCCAGTCAAGGCGGTCAAGTTGTTGGTCACGTTGGTGTTAATGACCAGCAGCAACAGGTTCTTGTCACGCACAGCATAAAAGCCACTCTGCGAGGCGCCAGCTTCGGCAGGCACGGCGGCCCCATTAGCGAAGAAAACACTAGAGCCGTTTGATTGGGTGGGGGCCCAAGGCAGCTTCCCCAAAGCTAAAGCAGAATGATCCAAGAAGCCGTTCCAGCGCCCCAGGTCGGTACTGGAAGAGGTCAAGTCACCGTTGTGCGTCATGAAGGAGGCATCCGGGTAGCTAGCCTGAGCATACTGAACGGTGTTGGCGAATTGGTTAGAAGAACTGGTAGAGCTCCACGCGGCATCGGCAAACGCCAAGAAAGTGGTGGATGTACTGTCAGTTGCAGCGGTGGCAAAGCTGCCAATCTTGGTTGCGTAGCCAGGCTCAGTCAGCACGCAGTACGAGTACTGGGAGTTAGGCTCCAGACCATCAACAAAGGCCTTAGCGTAGCTGACTCCGCTGATCACAGTGGCGGTTGGCACAATCACATCAGGGCTGGACCACAGGCTGTGGCTGCAGCTAAAGGAGTCAGCCAGTCCCAGCAGCAACCGAGTAGCCGGTGGGTTCTGGTTGCTGGAGGCCCTTGGGGCCTGCCAGGCAATCCTGATCTGGCTGGTGGGGTCTTCGCCTGGCACAACGTTGATGGTGGAAACCGGGTCGCCGGCGGCCGCCGTGGCGGCGAAAGTTCCGGGCAGCACCAGCGCTGTGGCAATCAGACCGGAGGCAAGCGCAAGGGCAAGAGTTGGCTGTCTACGCATGGTAGGGGCCTTTCGTGGTAGTTAGGGGAACCAGGGTCTCGGGCTAATGGGGCCAGAGACTTGAAAGCCTAGCCCCTTTGATTGCCGTCTTACCTAGGACTCGCCGCAGGCTTTTGTCTGTTCCGGGTGCTTTGGTGACACCCATAGTCATAAGGGCGCCGATGCCGGTGATCACCTACCCTTGGAAAGTGGGCAAAAAAAGGCTGGCCAGGTTGGCTCGGCACCAGCCACTCGTCGGCGGGTGCCCAGCATGACCCTTGTCTGCCGGATACG
>Ga0082212_10007787_pt1 | contig 14083 bp, 16 predicted proteins | sample TergutNt197P3_FD_71548 | JGI IMG/M metagenome (GOLD analysis project Ga0082212, IMG submission 71548) | Neocapritermes taracua P3 segment gut microbial communities from Petit-Saut dam, French Guiana - Nt197 P3 | ecosystem: Host-associated > Arthropoda: Insects > Digestive system > Gut ... | reverse complement strand
TATTTTGTACAGCGCCGTCGGGTGGATATAAACGAATGGGGCGATCAATCGCTGTTTCCCAGCCGCAAAACAAAAGAAGCGGCGTATAAATTGTCCGGCAAATGGGATGCCTTCTTTGAAAAAATTCGCTCCTATTGTTTCGATTTAGCCCAAAAAGCGGAAAAAGCCCGTGGCAAAGAGTTTGCCGTTATTTGGTATGCGGTTGTCGCCTTGCTGCGCTGTGTGTCCTCTTCTCCCGATGCCTCCAAACGGGCATTAACAACCCGTCTTCTTAAGGGTTGCGCCGGAAATGTGCAGACGAATGAAGACTTTTCTTTGCTTGATGAAGAACGTATCATGGACGGCATCGGCGATGATTTGGTTTTGAATGATGAAGAACCTGCCGCAATCATTGAAGAAAATTCAATTTTAGAAAGTCTTATCAAAGAAACTGAAACCTTAAAGGGCATAAAGAACGATCCAAAACTTGCCTTGCTGGTTAAGGAAGTTGAAGCCCTCATTAATGCCAAACCCCGGTTTAAGCCGGTAATTTTTTGCCGTTATGTCGCAACCGCCCATTATGTTGCCGGTGAATTGCGGGAACATTTTAAGGATAACTCCGCCGTGCAGATCGCCTGCGTTACCGGGGAACTAAGTTCTGATGAGCGGGAAGAACAGGTGGAAAGCCTTGTTGAAGAGGCCGGCATTCCCGTTCTTGTCGCCACCGACTGCCTTTCCGAAGGAATCAACTTACAGCATGGTTTTGACGCTGTTATTCACTATGACCTTGCATGGAACCCCGCCCGGCATGAACAGCGCGAAGGCCGTGTTGACCGTTTCGGGCAAAAGTCAAAAGAAGTGCGCTGCGTCATGCTCTACGGCGAAAACAATCCTGTTGACGGACTTATCTTCAATGTTATTATCAAAAAAGCCCGCGTGATCCGAGACGCTTTGGGCATACTTGTGCCAATACCGGAGGACGAAAAGAAAATCCAAACCGCCATCGTTAAAGCGGCGATAATGAAACCAACGGCAAAACAGATTGATCAGGGCACTCTTGATTTCGGCGATGATACCAATCTGGAAAAAATTGCAAACCAATGGCAGGATGCCGCCGACAAGGAAAAAGCCAATCGTACGATATTTGCCCAGCGCAGTTTAAAACCGGCAGATGTTCTTCCTGAATGGCATAAACAAAATGAAATTCTGGGCAGCGAAAAAGATGTTGAACGTTTTACAAAAGATTCACTTTATGTGCTTAATGCCCCGCTTGAAAATGTTATCAAGGGAGACCGTTTATCCCATTACAGATTCATCCCGGATAATTTACCTTCCTCGGCCCTGAAAAACCGTATGCACAGTGAAGGCATAAAAAAGACCCTGCGGCTTAATTTTGAATATCCGCCGGAAAAAGACGCTGTCTTTATTCACCGCAGTAATCCCCTGGTTACGGTTTTATCGGATTATATTCTGGAAACCGCTTTGGAGCAAATGCAGAATGAAGAGGTAAACGCGCAAATTGCCGCCCGTTGCGGGGTTTATGAATCAAGCGCGGTTAGTCAGGTTACTACCATTTTTCTTATCCGATTGCGTCATAAAATTGAAATGACCCGTAACTTGCAGCGAAGCTTCCAGCACAAAGGGGGCAAAACAAAAACAACTCTCGCCGAAGAAGCCCTGCTTTTAGGTTTTAGCGGAAGAAAAAATCCCGTGGAACTTTCCAAAGAAAAACTTGACGCGCTGCTTAAAGAAAGTCCTGCAGGAAACCTTGATAAATCTGTTATGCAACGTGAGCTAAACGCAAGTCTTACCTGGTGGAATGAAAATAACAATGTTTTTGAAAAGATTGCAAAAGAATGTTCCGATGCGCTTCTTGCCGATCACCGGCGTGTACGCCAGGCGGCGCAGGATCGGGGAACTTATACCGTAACACCGGGGTTCCCGGTTGATTTAATCGGCCTTTATGTGTTGTTACCGGCGGAATTATAGGAGAACAGGGCAGAATCGGGGCTGCGTTGCAGAAAACCCTGTGTTGAGATAGTATTTTTGTAAGGAGTAGTGTTGAAAAATCAGAAAATTGCCATTCTCTCAGAAAGCGAAAACTGCTTTTTTTCTGACATTTCAAGGATATTACAGGAGGGTCGCAATAAAGCCCATGCTGCGGTCAACTTCGCTATGGTGGAAACTTACTGGAATATGGGCAGGCGAATTGTTGAACAGGAACAGCAGGGGAAAAAACGCGCGAATTACGGCGATCGGTTGCTTGTTAATCTGTCCCGCTATCTGAGCGGCACCTTTGGCAGGGGTTTTTCGGTTGCTAATCTATGGAATTTCAAGCAGTTTTATCTTACCTGGCCGGAAGAAGAGATTCTCTACACACTGTGTAGAGAATTGAGTTGGTCGCATATCCGCCTGATTATGCGCATCGACAGCGTGAAAGTCCGCGAATACTACTTAAATGAAACGAGGGCGCAGGGTTGGAGTGTCCGTGTTTTGGAACGGAATATCCACTCCGGGTATTTTGAAAGGCTCTTATCATCGCAAAAGCCCACTCCACCGGCAAATGAGCAGGAAAATACACTCATAACCGAAAACCTGATAAAAGACCCGTATGTTCTCGAATTTCTTGATTTACCGGAAAACCCCAACACAAAGGAAGAAGCTCTTGAATCGGCAATCATAAGCCATTTGCAGGAATTTTTACTGGAAATAGGCAGGGGGGTTTCTTTTGTCGGGCGGCAGTTCCGCATTAGTACCGAAACATCGCATTTTTACATCGACCTTGTGTTTTACAACTATTTGCTGAAATGCTTTGTAGTCATTGACCTGAAAACGAAAAAACTTACTCATCAGGACATCGGGCAAATGGATATGTATGTACGGATGTTTGATGATTTGAAACGCGGCGAGGATGATAATCCCACCATTGGAATTATTTTGTGCGCCGACAAAGATAAAACAATAGCAAAATATTCCATACTTTCGGAGAGCCGTCAGATTTTCGCCTCCAAGTATAAGCTGGTTTTACCTACCGAAGAAGAACTAATTGCAGAACTGGAACGAAATGCCCGTTACTGGCGCGAAGTTCGGGGTGGTGAGGAGATTGCGAACCCATGCGGCGAACCAACATCAAAGGTTTAACCTATGACACCATGAAACTTGAAGGCTCTGTCTTTACTGCGGAAATTGTAGAGAAGGCCGTTTTTGGAGACGCTCCCAAACAAACCGATGCCGATTATCATGTTCCCCGCGGTCTTCGTCTGCTTGATGAAATCGGACGCAGTTTTCAGATGGCCCGCGCCCAATGGAAAAGTTTTGAAGAAGACAAAATTAATGAAGTGCGTTTTATCAAAGAATTTTTTATAGATGCCCTTTCTTACCGGCCCGAACTTTTTGAAAAACTGGTAAACATTAATCCTCTTGAAAATGACACTTCCTAGTATATCGAATGCAAAAACTATAACTCGCATTTGGCGCTTCGTCTGGTGCGTAAATCAACTTCGCTGGCACGGCCTTCGTATCTGGAGTTTAACCTTGAAACGATTTTGAGGGAAAACCGTTTCCCCGAATATCAAATGCTTTATCGGGTTATGCACGCAAGCCGTGCTGCCGGCCTGGACAATGACGCTAAAGGTGAATGTGTTTGGGACTTATGGAAAAAAACCGGCGAAGAATTGGGTGTTCGTGTCCGCGAAGGATTGCGTAAAGGCGTAACCAGAGCCTTAACTGTTCTTGGAAGCGGTTTTTTGAATTACCATTCCGCCGGCAATGATAAACTTCGTTCCGCTTTGGAAGACGGCGAACTTTCCGCGCAGGAATATTATCAGGAATTAATGCGGCTTATGTACCGCTTCCTTTTTATTATCACCGTTGAAGAGCGAAACCTTGTCTTTGAACATTTGCCCGTAACGGAACAAACAAACGCGGAACTTCATGCCAAACATACCCTTTATGAAAAAGGTTACAGCCTGCGCCGTCTGCTTGCCCGTTCCGCCCGTTACAGTACCGCAGCCCAATACGGCGATCTTTGGGAAGGCATCAAAATTGTCTTTCGGCTTTTAGGTGGTGAAGAAACGCCCGCAAACAACCCCCTGGATTTACCGGTTTTGGGCGGACTCTTTAATGCCGGCCAGTGTCCGCACCTGGACACATGCGGCCTTTCCAATGCCCGGCTGCTCGAAGCCATGTATTGTTTGCGCTGGACGGTTGACGGCAATGCCCGAACGCTCATCGATTACAAAAACATGGGCAGCGAGGAACTTGGTTCGGTTTATGAAAGTCTCCTTGAACTGGTTCCCCAGCTTGATCTGCCCCGCCGTTTATTTGATATTGAAAGTTCCGCCGGAAACACCCGCAAAACAACCGGCTCATATTACACCAATGCATCACTTGTTGAATGCCTTATCAAGAGTAATCTTGATCCGTTAGTTGAAAATATTACAGACGAACAAAAAATATTATCGATTACTGTAATTGATCCGGCTTGCGGAAGCGGTCATTTCCTGCTTGCCGCAGCCCGCAGGCTTGCCGATCGTTTGACTTTTTTACGCGCGAATGACAAGTAGTCTATTGATGATTTATTCCGTAACAGTTTGCGTGATGTTATTTCACTCTGCATTTATGGTGTTGACTTGAATCCAATGGCAGTCGAACTTGCCCGCATGGCACTCTGGCTGGAAGGCCATGAACCGGGGAAACCACTCTCGTTTCTCGATCATCATATCCGCTGCGGCAATTCTCTCATCGGCGTTATGGATTTTGATATATTAAGCAAAGGCATACCCGATGACGCTTACAAGGCTCTTTCCGGTGATGACAAGGAAGTTGTTGCGGCGTTGAAAAAGCGTAACAAAAATGAAACCACCTTGCGGGAACGTCAACAGTTTGCCCTGTTTGAAAATTCAGTTGAACAGGCACAGGCCGCCCTTGTCGATCTCCATGGGGAGATTGAGATTATTCAGAACAATACCCTTGAGGATATCGAAAAGAAACAAAACCTCTTTGAAAACCTACTGAAAAAGCCCGAATACCTGCGGGTAAAGCGCGCCTGCGATCTCTATACCGCCGCTTTTTACGCTGAAAAGAAAAAAGGTTCTATTGTTCCTACAACGGCCCATGCGGATCGTGCCGGTGCGGGGCTGGATGAATCTGAATTTTCCGCCGGAGTGGAAAACCTTTCCGCCCGGATTGCAGAAGAGAACCGTTTTTTCCACTGGCGTTTGGAGTTCCCGGAAATTTTCAGCAAGGGCGGTTTTGACTGCGTTCTGGGGAATCCTCCGTGGGAACGGATCAAGCTGCAGGAAGAAGAATTTTTCGCGCCCCGCAGAAGCGATATTGCCGATGCACCAAATAAAGCCGCACGGGAAAAAATGATAGAAAAACTATCGCACGGAGACGAATACGACAAACAGCTTCACCGTGGTTTTATCACAGCCCGAAGAAACGCCGAAGCAGCCAGCGCCTTTGCCCATGTCAAAGAAGAAAACGGCGGACGCTTCCCCCTTACAGGAATTGGCGATGTGAATACCTACGCCCTCTTTGCGGAAACCATACTCCGTATTAAACACGAAAAAGGCAGGTCAGGTTTTATTGTTCCCACCGGCATAGCCACCGATGATTCTACGAAAAAATATTTTAAGCATATATCTGGTACACATCTTGTATCACTTTATAGTTTTGAAAATGAATCATTTATTTTTCCTGCTGTGCATCATAGTTTTAAATTTTAAGTTTAGGCGAAAGTAAGAGTTCTGATCTTGCTTTTTTTCTTCGTAATACCCAACAACTTGATGATAAACGCCGGCATTTTACCTTGTCGTGGGATGAATTTGTGTTGCTCAACCCCAATACCCAAACCTGTCCGGTTTTTCGTTCCGAAAAAGACGCGGAACTGACCAAGAAAATTTACCGGAACGTTCCCGTGTTGATATGGGAAAAAGATTTGAGTGTTGCAGAAAATGGCAATCCGGATTTTTCAAATCCTTGGGACATTCGGTTTATGACAATGTTTCATATGTCCAACGATTCGTACTTGTTTCATAATGAACCGACTGTTGACAGGCTACCTCTGTATGAAGCAAAAATGATACACCATTTTGATCATCGTTGGGCAAATTATATAAATCCAGATGAAACCGAAGAGGTTACGATTGAGCAAAAACAGAATGTTGGTTTTGTGGTTAAGCCGCATTATTGGGTTAACAAAAATGAAGTGCTGGAAAGAATTACAGGAAATAATAATGAAAAAACATCAATCCCAAAATGGTTAATGGGCTGGCGGGATGTTACCAATCCACATACTTTAAGAACAGTAATTGTTAGTATACTTCCAATAACTGCTGTTAATCATAAATTACCACTATTTATTTTAGATAAAAAAGGAACAGCTATTCTTTCATGTTGTTTTTATGGTAATTTAAATTCATTAATCCTCGACTATATCGCAAGGCAAAAAGTTGGAGGTACAAGTTTAACATATCATTATATAAAACAATTCCCCGTTCTTCCCACAACAGCCTATTCACAAGCCGACCTTGAATTCATCGTTCCCCGTGTGCTTGAGCTAACCTATACCGCCGTAGACCTTATCCCCTTTGCGGAAGACCTCTGGGATTGTGCAGACGCAAAAATGCGCCGTCTTTTTCTGCAACAACGCCACGGTACAAACGCCTCCGCTTTTGAAGAATTCACCCAATACGACACCGCCCATCTGCCGGCGGATAAATTTTCAGCCATACTCCCGCCCTTTGTTTTTGACCCGGAAAGGCGCTCCCTGCTCTGCGCCGCCCTGGATGCCCGCTACGCCCAGCTCTACGGTCTCAGCCGCGACGATCTCCGCTACATCCTCAATCCCGCTGATGTTATGGGGAGCGATTATCCCTCTGAGACCTTCCGGGTTCTCAAGGAGAAGGAAATTGCCGAATACGGCGAATACCGGACGCAGAGGCTGGTTCTGGAGGCTTGGGATGGGGAGGGGTGTGAGAAAAAATTATGATATAAAACGCATTAATTCAGTCCTTATGTGGTCTAACATTCCTTGTAACCATCTTGCAATTTGGCGTTCATTTTCCATTTTATGAATATGGGTTCCATTATTTTGCCAATCTCCGTTCATTGCGAAATGAATTTTCTTCACATCAATTACTTTCTTTTTTTCATTTTCCAATTCTCGCAATATATCCTGTTGATTCAAAGCATCTGCATAAATTTTTAAAATATTTTCAACCGCCTGACTTGAAGTTATATGCCAATGAGGTTGTGCATATTTTTCCTCAGGATTATTGTAATCATCCCATTCTGCCCTGAATAATTGATACTTTTCAGTATCAGAAGCATCTCCCTGAAAAACAGATAGTGAAATGAAAGTATTCAATTTATTACCGCTAATTCCTGTATTTTTACCTGTTTCCTCCATATCATTATTCTCAAATTTTATTTCAAGAAATAACCAAAAATCATCAAACCAGTTTAATACATTTACTTGTTTTTGCGGACTATCAAATCTGTTTATGGCCTTGAATTCTCCATTAATTGTATAATGAAACCGATGACTTTGATTAAACCCCAAATCCTTACCAATAATGAGTTTAAGACTTTTTCTTATCTCTTTTATCAATCGATCTTGCTTCACTATTGAAAATCCAATAAATCATAATAAATCTTTACAGCATCATTAATAGAATGATTTACATATTGATTTTCATTCTCCAATTCTTTTCCCAATTCCACAAGCCAACGATAGGATTCTGATTCTCGTACATTCTGCAAATAAATATTAGGTATTGGAATATTTTTAGTGTACTTTGCTCCCAAATCATACCAATTGCCCCCTGCTAATTGCTTAGAAAATATAGATAACAAGAAATTAAAAATATCACTTGAAAATACTGATAAATAAAAATAATAATCATCACTTTCAAATGTTTTTTTTGGAATCCATGCACATCCTCGCTCTACAACAAAAGCTCCGGTTTTATCTACGGCAAATGAACCTGATTTACCAAACTCGGTAGATATTAACTTTTTCTGTTTTTCATATTGCCAATTGCGTGGGCGCGTATGTCCCCACCATTCTTGAATTCCTGCACGTTTTTTTAAGTCTGATTTATGAGGTTTTATGTTATTATTAAAAAATTCTATGTCTTTCATTTCTTTTTCATTATTAAATATCGATCCGGATTGATCATAAGGATACCATATATATTTATTATCAAATAATCGTCCGTTTTTTACGGAATCGTTATCCACAACAGGCCTAAATAGTTTTTTTTCATCTTTTGGATATGATTTATATTCTTTCTTTGTGATCTTAAAAATATCTTTTATCCCTTGTCTAATCCCCTGTTTAACGGTAAATACATCAGAAACAACTGTTAATTGTCCATCTAAAACATACCGCTGGATATCTTTCAGGAATTTTTCTTCCTTCTAGGAAATAATCTTCCAACTATCAGATACAACCGGGAAATGGGACGGTATATAAATATTATATTTTTTTTCATCTACTGCCATTTGATTATTGAATTCCATTTTTCTTAAATCAAGCAATGTTTCTGATGCTATTCCCTTTTCATTTTTACTCCATATTAATTTTGGTAAATCTTTGACCGTTGATTTTTTTCCAATAAAAAAACACACAACTGTCAATGCAGTTTCAAAAACATAGTTTCCAAGTTTTGCCAATAAGATCATGGATAATTCTTCATTTATTACGTTTCTCAATTGTAAACAAGATTCAGAGGTAAATATTGTATATGGCAAAATACAACCAAGCACCCCATTTATTTGTAATGACTTTGCCGCTTTATAAAAAAAGGCTCCTGCTTGATTAGGTCTTCCTTTAAAAGATGAGCCTAACACATCCATTATAGCATCTTTATTATTTTTATTTTTTAGTATTTCCCATGAAACAAAAGGCGGATTCATAATGATTAAGTCATAATCATTATCCCACTGCTCGGTTAACGAATCTGAAACATGCTTGATCTCAAATTCCATATTCGTATTATCCCATTGAGTTCGTTTTTCATAGTTTAATAAAAATTTGGAAGTACAAATGGCGGTTGGCGAAGTATCCCACCCAGTCATTTTCACTTTCCCTTTATATCCTTTATTTTTTAATTGTTTTAAAGTTTCGATCAGAAATTCAGATGATCCGCATGCCGGATCAAAAATTTTCAAGCATTTCTTGCTCAAATCTAATTGCTTCAAACAATTTTCTACAATTGACCTTGCTAAATATTGAGGTGTATAGTGTACGCTGGAATATGCTTCTTTATTGGTTATCAGTCTGTCGGAAAATCCGCTAAATAAATCCATTTGAGAGTCAAAATAAATAATTTCCCTATGTGCTACTTGAAATAATGCTCCTGATGCGTGACGCAAAATTAAATCCCTGTTTGGTGAAATAGATTTTACTCCCTGTCTGATTTGTTCAACACAATGATCGAAATCACGAGGTATGTCGACATCAGCGATTCCCCAATCTGACAGGTTAATATTATTGTAATCTGTTTCCTTATCGATACTTATTAACAGTTTAAACAATAAATTCAAAGCATCTTCAGGTTCTCTTTTCCCGTTTAAATTACGGAGTCTCTGAAAAGCGCTTATTATGTACGGAACTACATCATGAGGTGTTTATAGGATTGTGAAGACAAATACGAATAAAATCTATCTTGTTTTTTATCTAGATCTTCTAGTGCATAATCTTCTATTTTATTATTTATCCAATTATACACGTAGATAGTGTTATCATTAATAACAAGAAAATTTTTTGTATTAGTCGACCATGATTCGGAAAAAAAAATATCTTTTCCATAATCAGTATACTTGGTCAGTAAACAAAAATCTTTATTTCCACCATTGAGCATGAGATATTTATTGGGAAATTTCTTAGGCTGTATGAGCATAGGGTACAACCCAAATTGATGATTCCAATAATCTTTGCTATTTATTGTCCTTTCTTCCATCATCCCCTACTTTCCACTTTACTTTTTCCAAAAACTTCTCTCAACTCTCCATGCTTTTGGTCTTCTCCAAAGTATGCCATTCAATGACCCCAGCATCAAGTCGGACGTTCACAGTCTTTTTTACAGGCTTGCAATTTGCCCTATTCCGCAAATGCGAAGACTTCATTTGCGATAGCTGCTCATCGGTTAATTCCGGGGCATCTGAAAAATCGGTGTTTTTAAACGCCTTAATTTCTGCTAGTCTCTTTGCGGTAATTTTCTTCATAAATATGCCTCTCTTTTGGAGTAGCTTCCCGTGCTGTTATAAGATGGATTTGACCATCTTTTTCTGTAAACACCACGGACAAAACTATTAAATCCTGCCAACGACCAAAACAAATATATCTTTCTTCCTCCATTGTTGAATGAGCCTTATCATAAAATTCAATCAAGTGTGGATCACCGAAGACATCTGTTATTTCAGAGAGGAAAAGACCATGCTTCTTTCTGTTAATCTGATCTTTCTTTTTAGTCCATGTAAACACGGTTTCTCCTGTCTATACATAATTGTATAGAAAAATAGGGGATTGTCAAGAGTTTTTAGCCGATTTTTTCTACTTTTTCAGTGTCAAACGACACAGAATCCGGAAATAGGTCTTTTCTTCAGTATCTATTAGTTTCAGTTTTTTCCGAAACCAAGAATTTCCCCAGATTTCCCATAAAAATACCCCTAAAAACTATAAATTACGGTCATGCAAATTGGTATACTCTATTTTAGTAAATGGGGAGAATAATACAGAGAAATACAACCCTTATCAGGGTTATAAATTGTGGTATTACCATCGTTTTTTAGAATTCACCTAAGATTTTGGTAATTCTGTAGGCATCATTACATCAAATATTTTTGCGTCTAATTCCCTTAACAAGGCACTTTGATCAGAAATATAAACATTACGGTCATTCTTCCTACTTGCCGCCCGGATTCGTTCAAGGCTTTTAGGGGACAATTTTCCAGCCTCATTTAACTGTTGGATACAATAGCGGTAATCTTTAGGAAAGCTCTGGCGGTATTCTTCTGCCAGTAGGTTCAGTAATTTCAACGGAGTAACTTTTTTTGATTTATCGACATATACAAGCCGTCCCATTTTATCTATATCATTATAAAGGTCATAAAATAATTTTTGAAATTTCTTATAAACTTTTTCATCGAAAAGGTTATAGGCTGACAGACAGTTTTTGAATTTCGCTTCTATTCCTCTTTTTTTTCGTATTCTGTATTCAAGACGAAGTACATTTACCCCATCAAACAAAGGGGGTATATCTTGCTTTTTTTTAAGCATTTCTTTAATTTTATCATATGCGATAAATCCAAATGAACCTGTTGTGGAAGTATACGCTACCGTCTCAAGTCCAGTCCGCATTGAACACTCTATCTTTTTAAACCTATTTCCATATCCAAACAAATTCAGATATTCAAAGGGCTTTTTTTCTGTGATAATACTTGTACCAAATTCCGCAGAGCAAACAATAGCGTTTTTTAACTCAAGGCCAATATCCTTTTCCAGTGTTTTTATGCTCAACCTGATTCCATCTCTATTCAATGAAGTTATATTTTCACCATTCAAATATTTTGGTAATGAACCATAAATTCTCAGGCAATTGGAGGTTTTATATATGCCCAAGTTTTTTATCTTTCCCTTATAGGTGTTTATATCACTTCTATAAACATCCTTAACCCTTTCACACAGGTCATAGTTTTTTGGCAAGTCATTTATTTTTAGCGTTATATTATCAAACATTCTACAACCTCCTATAATGTCGGAATCTGGGGGTTTAAGTACCTTGTTACCCCTCTGATAAATCAGCTTCATACCTCAGCCTTACCATATCAGCTTTTACAATCTCTGCTATTTTCCCCACCTGCCATCTTTGAAAGAGATTAGGAGCGGCTTCCTGTAAACCTTTAAAAAACAAGATTGTAAGCCGATCAAAATTTTCAGAAAAGTTTATAAGCAGAGAATACCCTTTAAAAGCGCCATATGTCCTTTGGGGATATTCTGGAATAAACCTCAGCCTTGTTACTATTTTATTTCCGGCCAATTCAATCGCATGAGTAAAACGTTGAGTGCCAAAGCTGTAATAGTACGATGTTTTTCTAAAAACAATATACTTTTCACCTTTGTTTTTACCTCTTTTGTAAACCGCAGGAAATTCAGAAATCGTTATTCCTTTATGCTGGATTTGTTTGTAGCGGGTACGACATTCAGGTACACGGATAAAATAATAAATTCCATCAGGTTTCATTCTTTCTTCTCCTGTTCCCTTGTACTTTCTGTTGTAGAGTGGGTAACATCAATTACCCGTCCATCATGAATTTTCAGTGTGGTGCTGACCGAGCCGTAACGAATATTTGAAGCATTTTCACAAAGTCGTTCGGCTATGTTTATGAATTTTTGCCTTGCTTGGTTTTCTCTCATTTTTGAACCCCCTTTATCTGTGAATGGTTGTTAATCCATTTGTCCAGTTCTGACTTCCTGTAAAGAACCCTGCGCCTGATCTTAATGCGGGATATTGCAAGGTGATCCAGGGTAGTACGACAGATACGTAAATACTCCGCTGCTTCTTTTCGGTCAAGCAATTCCGAGATGACTGTTTGATTCATTTTTAGCCTCCATATATATTATAGACTGAGGGCTTTAATGAAAAACTTTAAATCGTTTTGGAGCTCGTAACTCTTTATATTATAAGGAATTACAGAATATTAAAAAGATTTTTTTTGATTTTTAGAGAAATGAACTTTTTTCTTCAAGATTTGTGTATTATTTTGGTAAAAACCACTTAAAAAAAGGGGAAGGCTGGGCTGACGCCCCATCCTTCCCCCCAACCTACTTCTGTCGGGGGACATAGGGCAGGTTACTTTATTCAGTTAATCTAAAATCAATATTATAGTATTTTATTGATATATTTTTCGTCATACTAACTGCAAATTTTAATTTTGTGTCTGTCCCTTTGCAGATAATTAGTCCTTTTACTTCTTCGTTGTTTAGTGCAAGATTTTCTTTAACCCAGCCCATATATCTTAAAGTCTGCCCGACAACTTTGTCTGTTTCTTTCCCTTTTTTTAGTTCAATAACCAAAAAGGAATTTGTCTTTGTATCTTTTGCCAGAATATCTATCCTTCCTACATCTGTCAGATATTGGTTTGAATCGTTTCCTTCTTCATCTTTATACAATATAAGGTTTTTTGGGAATATCGTCTTGAAGTTAGAAACAATAAATTCTTCAAGATATTTTTCCATATAAAACTCGGTTTTATCTATTACTTCTTGCTCAGGTTCTTCAATTTCATCAATAATTTTTCCATTCAGAAACATTTCATACTTTGATTCTGTTATTTCGTAAATAGGTAGCATTGAAAATACTTGTTTATCAAAAACAATGTCTTTTTTGTCATTCATCCACTCAACTGGAATAAAATAGGAGTAAGGATATTCTGCCGGATTAGGCATCCTGTCCTTTCCCATTTTTTCATTGTAAAAGGCTGCTCCAGTTACTTTTCCAACTGCTGCTATTCGTTTTCTTCCCCTTCGTGCAATCACTATATCACCGATCTGAATGTTATGCCAAAAATTCCAAACAGAATTAAAATACAAAGTTATTCTTCCCGGATTTAGACCTGTCCAGGTTTTGTCGATTTTTTCTTTTAACTGATTCTCGTTAAGAGAAGAAATATCACCCAGTTTACCCCAACCGATAGCAATTACATTATGATCCAAATCATATTCCCACGCCTTTTCAAATGTGTTTATTTCTTCAGCTGGGGCCGGGGCTATTACCCAAAATCGTCTCATATCCTTTTCCTTCCATCTGTAATTTTTTCTGTTTTCCCAGACTTTCTTCCAGAAAATATTCTCTTTTAGAGAAATATATCATCTCCATAAGGTGTTTGTCAATACCTTAACCCAATAATAGAATTAAATATTCTCTAAGAGGGAAATTATGACAGAGCAAGAATTACGGGGTATTTTAAGTGGAAATATCAAGCGGTACCGCCATAGCCGTAACCTCTCGCAAGCCGATTTGGCGGAAAAGCTGGATATTTCAGTCAATTTTTTGTGCAATATCGAAAATGGAAACCGCTGGATTTCTCCCCA
>Ga0082212_10007786_pt1 | contig 14086 bp, 6 predicted proteins | sample TergutNt197P3_FD_71548 | JGI IMG/M metagenome (GOLD analysis project Ga0082212, IMG submission 71548) | Neocapritermes taracua P3 segment gut microbial communities from Petit-Saut dam, French Guiana - Nt197 P3 | ecosystem: Host-associated > Arthropoda: Insects > Digestive system > Gut ... | reverse complement strand
TTTATTGCGCGACGTTACCCTGCAGGAAGAGGCTCGGATTGATATGCACGACGGCGAACTGAACCGTGTACTGGGCGGAGGATTAGTCAAGGGTTCATTGGTATTGATCGGAGGAGAGCCTGGAATCGGCAAATCCACCTTAGTGTTGCAAACCGTACTTCGCCTGAAAGGGTTGCGTACATTATATATATCAGGCGAAGAAAGCGCCCAACAGTTGAAACTGCGCGCCGAGCGTCTTTCGACGGGAAACGCTGAAAACTGCTTTATCCTCTGCGAAACAAATATCGAACAGATCTTTGTGCAGGCGCAAAAACTGCAACCCGACCTGATGATTATTGATTCGATACAGACAGTCTTTACCGAATTGGCCGAGTCGTCGCCCGGAAGTATTTCGCAGGTACGCGAATGTAGCGCCGCCATCCTCAAATACGCCAAAGAGACAGGTACGCCCGTCCTGCTGATCGGACATATCAACAAGGAAGGCAGTATTGCCGGCCCCAAAGTTTTGGAACATATTGTGGATACGGTACTTCAGTTCGAAGGCGACCGCCACTATATGTACCGTATCATGCGGAGCATCAAGAATCGCTTCGGTAGCACATCAGAGCTGGGCATTTACGAAATGCGCTCCGACGGACTGCGCGAGGTAAGCAACCCATCCGAACTGCTGCTGAGCCAAAACCACGAAGGATTAAGCGGCGTAGCGATTGCAGCCGCCATTGAAGGCATCAGACCGTTTCTGATCGAAACACAGGCTTTGGTCAGTTCGGCCGTATATGGCACGCCGCAACGCAGTGCTACAGGATTCGACCTGCGACGCATGAATATGTTGCTGGCCGTACTCGAAAAACGCGCCGGTTTCAAACTCGCCCAAAAAGATGTTTTTCTCAATATTGCCGGAGGGTTGAAAGTGAGCGACCCGGCCATGGACTTGTCCGTGATAAGCGCCGTACTTTCATCGAGCCTTGATTTGACGATCGACCGCAATACGTGTATGACCGGCGAGGTAGGACTGTCGGGCGAAATCCGCCCCGTCAACCGCATCGATCAACGGATCCGGGAAGCCGAAAAACTTGGCTTTTCACACATCATCATTCCGCAAATGAAAGGACTTGAGAAAATGCAAACCTCGATTCAGATCCACTATGTGAAGAAAGTTGATGAGGCGTTTAAGATAGTGTTTAGTTAGTAGTTTTCAGTTCTCAGAAAAACTTTAAAATTTAAGAATTTAAAGATTTAAAGATTTAAAAATGGTAAATCGTAAATCGTAGATCTAAAATCGTAAATAGTTTTTAGTTCTCAGTTATTCAATTATTGCTTCCGTTCCGAAAGCCAAACATTAATTTTTAACACTAATGTAAAGTCAGTTACTCAGTTATTCATAAATGATCAAAGAACTGCAACTAAAACTCCTCCCCGAAGAAACCGCCAACGAGCATGCTTTGAAGCAAACAGTTAGCAAAGAAACCGGAGAAGACATCCGCGATATTGACGCCATCCGTATCCTGAAACGTTCTATTGACGCACGTCAGCGGACGATTTTTTTCAATCTGACACTGCGCGTATTTATCAATGAAGCGCCCGACACACCCGAATACAATACCATTGCTTACCGCGATGTGTCGAATGCAAAACCCGTCATCATCGTAGGCGCAGGGCCTGCCGGGTTGTTTGCGGCGCTCCGGTCGATCGAACTGGGTATGCGTCCCATCATTGTAGAGCGAGGGAAAAACGTACACGACAGGAAGAAAGACATTGCCCTGATCAGCCGGACGCACACCGTCAATCCCGATTCGAACTATTGCTTTGGCGAAGGAGGGGCGGGCGCGTTCTCGGATGGCAAACTCTTTACCCGCAGCAAGAAAAGAGGCTCCATAGACAGGATACTGCATATTCTCTGCCAACATGGCGCCAACCCGTCTATTTTATGGGACGCCCACCCACATATCGGAACCGACAAGCTGCCGCATATCATCGAAAATATACGCAATCAAATTATCGCCTGCAGCGGCGAAGTGCATTTTGAAACCTGTATGAAGCGCCTGATTATCAAAGCAAACGAAGTGATCGGCATCGAAACGCGGCAAGGCGAATCTTTCTTCGGGCCGGTTATTTTGGCCACAGGACATTCCGCCCGCGACGTTTACCATGGGCTTGCCAGCCTGCAAATTCCGATCGAAGCCAAAGGAATAGCTGTCGGAGTACGCCTCGAACACCCGCAGGCGCTGATCGACCAAATCCGCTATCACCGCCCGGAGGGACGGGGAAAATACCTGCCGCCTGCCGAATACCGTTTTGCCACCCAAATTCGCGAACGCGGCGTGTATTCATTCTGTATGTGTCCGGGTGGGTTTGTCGTACCGGCAGCCACCGGCCCGCGACAATTGGTGGTAAACGGCATGTCGCCTTCCCACCGCAACTCGCCGTGGGCAAACGCAGGCATGGTCGTAGAAATCCGGCCCGAAGATTTGCATCAATTTAAACAATCACCCCTTAATTGTCAATTATCAATTATCAATTGTCAATTATCCATGATGCACTTTCAGGAACAGTTGGAAGAAGCCTGCTGGCAACAGGGTGGAAGTTCGCAGGTTGCCCCCGCCCAACGGATGACGGATTTTATGCAGCAAAAAAACACTTCCGACCTGCTTTCCTCTTCTTATGTACCCGGGCTGCTGGCTTCGCCGCTCCATGATTGGATGCCCGAATTTATAACCCAACGACTGACGGAAGGGTTTTGCCGGTTCGACAAAGTATCGCGCGGTTTCCTGACCCGCGAAGCCGTTATGATCGGCGTCGAAACACGCACTTCCGCCCCTGTCCGTATCCTGCGCAATCACGAAACAATGCAACACATTACCCTCAAAGGCCTTTTCCCCTGCGGCGAAGGAGCCGGCTATGCCGGCGGCATCGTATCGGCCGCCATCGACGGCGAATTATGCGCCAACGGTGCAGCAGCAATCTATTCCCAACTCCCCCTTTGAAGGGGGTTAGGGGGATGTTAATACATAAATCACTGTGAATGTTGATTTTTCGGCGTTAAACGCCTGCTTGAGCCTTTTGTCTTCCTCTATCCTGTCAACAAAATGATTAATTTCCGCATTTTTTTTGCAAGTATCAAAGAAATTGATTTACTTTGCAATACTAATTTATCATTAATTACATTGAACTATCTTGATCCCAAAAATGATTTGACGTTCAAGCGTGTATTCGGCGAGCACAAACATCTTTGCATAAGTTTAATCAACAGTATGCTGCCGCTCGAAAATCCTGTTGTAGCTATTGAATATCAAACCGGCGAATTAATTCCCGAACTGACAGAGGTATTGCGTAATACGATAGTAGATATCCGCTGTACCGATTCGGCCAACCGGCAGTTTCTTGTTGAGATGCAGATGTATTGGAATGAGAGTTTCCGAAGTCGCGTGCTGCTTAACGCCTCGAAAGCTTATGTGAAGCAATTGGACAGAACCGAAAAATTCAGATTGCTGAAACCGGTTTATGCCTTGACTTTTGTAAACGATACCTTCGAAAAATCGCCTGAGATGAAAAATGAGTATTTTCATCACTACAAGATAGTCAACATCAACAACACGGAGAAGCAAATCGAAGGGTTGGAGTTTTTCTTTGTCGAATTGCCGAAATTTAAGCCTTTAGACCGTGTCGAAAAGAAACTGCATGAGTTGTGGCTTCGGTTTCTAACCGAAGTGGACGAAAATACGGAAGAAATACCCGGTGAATTTCTCGAAAACGAACATATTCGCGAAGCGGTTGGTTATGTGGAAAAAGGCGCCTATACAAAAGCGCAATTAGATGCGTACGACAAGCGAAAAATTGATACCATGACCGTAACCGGCATGTTAGACGATGCTTTGGAAAAAGGCGAAGCGATCGGTTTGGAAAAAGGCGAAGCAATCGGTTTGGAAAAAGGCAAAGCGATCGGCGAACAAAAAAAGGCCGGCTATGTTGCGCTGAAAGCCATAGAAATGGGCATGACCGTTGACGATGCAAGTAAGTTATCCGGTTTGACGATTGAGCAGATTAATGACATGTGATTTTTTCATTACTTTTGGCGCGATCTTTTAAAAAAATACAAATTTAATTGTTTATTGTTTCATGGTACCTGTCCTCTGTATTGACATTCCAGATAGACGCTTTATCCTTTTGTCCTGATTTTAGAATTTTCACTGCTTCTAAAGCGGTTAGCATGGAGTGATCCATATTGTTGTATTTATGTTGACCATTTCTCCCCAAGCAATACAAGTTTTCAATCGTATCTAAATGACTTTTTACTTTATCAAATTCATAATACGCACCAAAATATGCAGGATAAGCTTTGGGAATTTTCACATGATGCGCATCTATCACCGCATCTCTGTCTATGATTTTTATTTTTACTAATTCGGCAATGGCTAATTCAATAAAATCTTCTTTTAGCATATTCCACATCTCATCTCCTTCATCGCAAAAATATTCCAAACCAATCCAAACCGTATGATGATAATCATGCACCATATAGGGCGACCAGTTATTGAAAATTTGGATGCGCCCTATCTTTACCTCTCTATCTTGTATATAGAGCCAGCAGTCGGGAATTATATTATCAACTGTTTTTATTTTGGTTTGGTTTTTCAATTTTATTTTTTTCACTAACAAGCCAACGGTGATAAAATCTCTGTATCGTAATTGCGATGCAATTCGCAATATTTCAGTAGGCAAGTGATTATCCATAGCTAACGCCAAATCTTTTACAGGCATGGTAGAAAACAAATAATCAACCGGAAAAGTTTCTGTTTGTCCGTCTGTTTCAACAGACAGGGTTTTGACAGTCTGATCAATTACCCTGACTTTCACCGCTTTGGCATTAAGGTGTATGATTCCTCCACGCTTCTTAATTTCGTCAGCGACAATCGACCATAATTGCCCCGGACCTAACTTGGGATATAAAAAACGTTCTATGAGAGATGTTTGTTTACTTTCGTATTTTGGATTGACGACTTTGAAAAACGACTCTTTAAGGATATTGCGGATTGAAAGGGATTTGATACGCTGAGCGCCCCAGGACGAAGACAAGTTGGAAGGATGTACTCCCCAAATTTTTTCTGTATAGTCTTCAAAGAACATACGGTACAAATGCTTTCCGAAACGATTGATATAAAAATCTTCTAATGAATTTACTTTCCGTTTCTTTACCAAGGCATGCAAATAGCTGAAACCGGCTTTGATGGTGTTCCAAAATCCCAAATTGATAAATGTCGATAACCTGATTGATACAGGGTAATCAAAAAAAAATCCTGAATAAAATATGCGTGAAACCCTGTTCCGTATCAGCATGACCCTATCTGTTTTTTCCGGATCAGGTCCGTTGAATTGGAAATCTTTTTGTGCGTTCAACAAGATGTCATCTTTGGCAGGTTGTCCTTGAACAGGCAAAAACGCTTCCCAAAATTCGTTGACTTGCCTGCTTTTAGAGAAAAAACGATGTCCACCCATATCCATTCGATTTCCTTTGTATGCGATTGTTGCGGCAATACCGCCTATTCTATCTGTTGCTTCAATAACTGTTATATGTATATCCGGTATTTCTTTTAATAATTGATATGCTGCCGTCAATCCGGCAGGACCTGCGCCTACAATGACTGCGTGTTTGTTTGTATTTATTTCGTTCATAAACTATCAGCGATACTTTACCGGTTTAGAATCACAAAAATATAGTATTTTCTAAAAAAATAGATGTTTTCCAGATTGTTTAGAATAAAAAAAACACAAATGAACGGAAATTTCATATACTTTTGCATTAGCAAACGCATAATTCATGGTTGCTGTAAGTATAAAAAATCAACATGTCGAAGCGAAGAAGCATATCATTTAAAATAAAGGAAAAATGGAAACCGCATCTTGTATTTGCCATTTTTGCGTTCCTGCTATACGGTAATACATTAAATCATTTTTATGCCTTAGACGATGTAATGGTTATTACCAACAATAGATTTACACAACAGGGAATAAAAGGAATTCCCGACATTTTCAAATATGACTCTTTTGTGGGCGATTTCTTGAGTTTATACGACGAAGATGTTTCTGCTGATCAATTGAACAGGGAATTGAATTATAATGTAGGCGGCAGATACATGCCTTTGTTATTAGTCACTTTCGCGCTTGAAGTGGAGTTTTGGGGGAAAGAAATTCTATATCCTAACAGTAACAACAAATTACGGATTACAGGTAATCCTTTTGTCAGTCACCTGAACAATCTGATACTGTATTTATTTACAACCTGTTTGTTGTATGTAATTTTATGCCGTCTTTTTCCTTTCGATAAAGATAAAAAATGGTATTTATCCTTATCATTTATTTCCACTCTCCTGTTTTTGGCACATCCCGTTCACACCGAAGTAGTGGCAAACATAAAGAGTCGCAACGAAATCATGGCGCTGCTCGGATCGCTTGGCGCATTATGGTTTACAATCAAATTTTTTGATACCAATAAATACCGGCATCTTGCACTGTCCGGATTATGTCTTTTTTTGGGATTGTTGTCCAAAGAAAATACAATAACTTTCGTTGCAGTAATTCCTGTGACCCTATACTATTTTATCAGCAGGGAAAAAGGACTGATCGCTAAATCAATGATTCCCCTTCTTATCGTTACTGCCTTATTTATTGCTATTCGAACGACGGTTATAGGGCAAATAGACTCGTCGAAAATGTCTGTCGATATATTAAACAATGCATTTATTTATACAACAACTGGCGAATCTACTGCAACCGTATTCTATACATTGCTTCTGTATATAAAACTGTTGTTTTTTCCGCATCCGCTGACTTACGATTATCATCTGCACCATATCGAAATTGTGAACTGGTCGAATCCCGTATCAATCGTATCTTTATTATTTTATGTGGGGATCGGAATCTATGCAGTTTACGGATTGGTAAAAAAAAGGAATATTATTTCCTGGTCAATATGGTTATACCTGTTGCCGCTTTCGATCGTTTCCAACCTCTTTTTTCCATTAGGCGGAGCCTTAATGGCGGAACGGTTTGTCTTTTTTTCGTCATTAGGGTTCACTGCGTTTTTGGGTTGGCTTATAGTTACGTGTGCTCCAAAAATCCACTTCTCCAGCCCCTCCGAAGGAGGAAGATCAAACTCAAAAATCACAAGGTATTTTACAGGCGCAGTAGCAGTAACTATTCTTTGCCTCTATGCTGCCAAAACAATCAGCAGAAACAGCGTATGGAAAGATAATTTCACCTTATTAACCACTGATGTGAGAACTTCGAAAAATTCGGCAGTAGGTAATAATGACGCCGGTTCCCAGTATCTTCAAAAAGCAATTTATCCGGACGATCACAATGAAGCTCAACTACGAAACGATTATTGCGATGAAGCGGCTCAATATTTCAAGCGCGCCCTGCAGTTGTTTCCACACCATGTTGATGCTACCATAAATCTTGGAAATCTTTATTTTGATTGTTACAAAGACGTTGCCCAATCGTTGCATTACTTTGCGATGGTTATACCATATAACACCATAAGGACTAACACTGTAATCCATTCATCCAAACAAGTATTGAACGCAACTTTGACGCTCTTGGACGAAAAACAAATTAATTCAACTCCGGAAGAAATCATCCGATCGTGCGATGAATTACTGATAGTACAACCCAATATAGGAGAAGCATTTTATGTAAAAGGAGTAATCTATGGCAAATATCTCAATAATTTTGAATTGGCTTTGATAAACTTGGAACAGGCGCTCTCTATGGATTTTCCCAAAACAGCGAATTTTTATGAATACCTGGGAGTTGCTTACGGTTTTTCAGGCAATCTTTCCAATTCCATTCAATATTTATTGAAGGCTATTGAATTAGGATCTGAAGACTATAATACATATATCAATCTTGGGGTAATTTATCGGCAACTTGGTGATATGGATAATGCTAATTTATATACGTCCAAAGGGAATGAGATGAAAGAAAGGGCGGATAGTAATTAGTTTTCAGTTATCAATTATTTTTAATACTTTTGCCGCGTTAAAAAAAAATATGAAACAGCTCGTTCTTTTTATTATCTCCGTTTTATTATTCCCTTTGTGGGTTTTCTCCCAGCCTCCCCGTATTACCATGATATCCAATTATGCCATTGGGAAGGAGTTTCATCTCAAATATGAAGCTGACGAGGCAGATATAAATGATATCGTTGTACATGGAGCCGAACGGAAAGGAAATTTATTCATCCTTACTTCACAAACAGTGATAGTTGAAGGGAAAATAAAGCGCCTGTCCTGTCGTTCTTGCGATTTGATTACATTGGATATTTCTCAAAATCAGTATCTGACTATGTTGGATTGCGGTGTAAATCTGTTAAAAACGCTCGACATTTCTAAAAATACGGCGTTGGATTATTTATGTTGCGATCAGAACAAATTGACCAAACTCAATATATCACAATGTGGGAACCTGAATTATTTGAATTGCAGTCGCAATAATATGAAGGAGTTGGATGTATCGAAAAACATTCATTTAGAAAGTTTGTCGTGTAGTGAGACACGAATTAAAAAAATGAAACTCGGTCAAAACGACAACTTATCCTATCTCAATTGCAGTAATAGCCAATTAGTCGCTTTGGATGTTTCAAGAACTCCGAAACTGACAGATTTGATATGTCAGGATAATAAGTTGAAAAGGTTGGATGTGTCCGGAAATATGTTATTGAACGTTCTAAACTGTCATGACAATAAAATATCTGCGCTTGATTTGTCGAAGAATGAAAATTTAGTTACAATAGACTGCGGAGACAATCAGTTAAGAATAATTGACGTATCCAATAATAAAAATTTAAAGGAATTGTTGTGCGCAGAAAATCAAATAAATATAATTGATGTGTCGCACAATGCATCAATGGTTTATTTGGATTGTTCGGCAAACCGGCTAACTGATCTGGATTTGTCAAGGTCGGAACAATTAGGCTTCTTGGATTGCGGATCCAATCATTTGAACAGATTAGATATTTCGAATAATAACTTGCTGAAATATATTGGATTATACGGAAATTATCTTTCTGCTTGTGAGATAGATAACCTGTTTAAACTATTACCTGTTCAGATTAGTGAACAGGGGAAAATCGTGTTGAAATACGGCGAAATAGCGCTCCCGGGCGCAGATGGATGCCGCACGTACATAGCAACCGAAAAGAATTGGCAAACGTTATCAATTTTTCTCGAACCGTGCGGGGTTCCTGATGCGCATGGCCATCAGTATCATCTGATCCCACAAGAAATCAACAATGTAGGGAATTATGTGTGCAACGAATGAAGATATGATAAATTCTATCTATATAAAGATAGAAATTATCTATTTGACATGGCTTGTAAATCATTGTATTTTTGCCGTTGGAAAAACGATGGCGTACTCCGTATCTTTAAACAAAAACATTTTAGTATGTTTTAATGATTTGTATTCAATAAATTATACTTATATTTGCAGCGTTTATTCAGATGGTAAGAAACCGGAATAAGATAATAGCAGGTCATGATTTTTTCAATATAATCCAATGATTTTAGTTAAAAAACGTTAATTATCGATGTGGTTTAAAAATATAATCTATCTTTGGCCGCTAAAAATCAGGTTGCAATATAATAATAACGAAATAAAAGTAAATAAATTTTAAAAATATTTGTGTAATAATCAAATTTAAAAAATGTTATGAGGAAGGAAAAAATTACCTTAGTTATTTTTTCACTGGCTGTATTTTTGAGCTTCAGTGATAGTATATGGGGGCAGATTGGGGTGTTGGCGCCCGAATATCAGCCCAATACGAATCCTCAGTCGGTCATGCCGGCTGCGAGTTCGTTACAGGATATACCGCAGACAGATTTGCGGCGAGGGAATGCTAATGCTCCGAATTCTGTCGGATATATTAACAATGCGGGAAATATAAACAATGAATTTGGAGCTGGTGAATCAGCGACTATCACAGGAGGAGCGTTGACTTGGCCAACATCAACTGCAACCATTCATACGCCTCCGCCTTCTATTCAAATAGGTAGCGAATATTCCCAAAACATTGTTATCAACACCTATAATGGCGATGCGTATGCAGCCGGAGCAGTTACGTTGACTTTGGCAGGAGTTTCTAACGCACAAACTAGAACTGTCAATACAAACTGGTCGTATTCTACCAACACTTTTGTTGATTACACCAGCGCAACTTATCCAGGATGGACCTGGTCAAATTGGAATAATACCGACTGGGGTGCAGCTGGTAAAGGAAATGTGGGCAATATTGTAGGGACATCCAATTCTAGCGGGACAAATCCGGTCACTATTACCTTCGGCCAATATAATATGGGTGCAGCCGATGGCGTTTATGCTGCCGGTGCAGATGTAACTACAACAGGAAATAATTCCAATGTTACAGGTTCAAATACTTCATATGTAAGACATGACGTAGATATTTACTTAATTAATCATGTTTATACAGGTGCCGCGGGCGGTTATGGAGCACATTGGCGAGCAGTAGCGACGGCAGGTCTTTCGCCGTATACTTCTACAGCTACATCAGTAATTGATCCGATATATACTTCTCTAAATACTGATGATGGCGTTCCATTGCTGCAAAAAACAGGTGCAAGAGCTACTACCCCTGTTGCTTATTCCGCTCTTGGTATTGCTCCAAGTGAGACTAACGCTACCGGATGGACGCCTTATATACGCCCCACTACCATATCTGTTGAAGGTGCAAACTCCTTTACGAACATTATATTTAAAAACTTAAATTGGTGGTACCGGACTCATAACGTAGGAACCTTTACCCCAAATGGAACAGACTGGTATACACAATCAGGAACATCCCAAAATATTAAAGCTACAATAGCTAACGGTTGCGGATGTCATACCGGAATTACCTGGAGTTCGACCGCTATTGCCGGCACCTGGACAACTTTGACCACTATGGCAAACAATTCCTTCCTTGATGCAGCAGTACAACTTGTAAGCGGTGCAAGTGTATGTACTAACGGCGATGTTGCAGATCAAACAACTGATCCGGGATCAATGATTAGTAGTGGTAGTTCAACCAATACAAGAACAAATGCTATGTTGGTAGTTCCCGAAGCCGGTCATAACTATTCACTGCTTGTTGGAGGTAGTTATGACTATTTGCGCATGAAGCACTTAGGGACTACTAATAATTTTGTGTTTTCAGGAATTTCGACAAGTCCCGACTATTTTCCAGCCGATGACGATGACGATATCTATTTGAATAAAGGTACATCTCCTGCTTTTAATTTTAAAGCTGATAATACAGGTTATTTAATGCCTCACACCGATTACTTTGACGGCAATATAGCTAATGCTCAGGGACTGCCCAATACGACAAGCAGTATTTTTGGCGTTCGGGGAAACTATAATGGTTTTTCCGATATCCATACAGCCGATAATATTTTAGCAACAACACTGAATCCGAACAACCTCGGTGTAATCGAAATCGGACCGAATACTGAAGGACAGATTAAATTTCATATCTATTCCGGAGGCGTGCTGAAAAACTTCTGGAGCGGATGTTCGCCTGCATACGAATCGATGACAGTTGGCGGCGTTGGAGTAGGAGACTCGCCGGAATTTATCTTTGATAACACGGAACCGATTTACATACTGAATGACGGGAACGGTGCGAACTCAGGAATTATATTTACTGCTGCTGCTGCCGCGGCATTAAGCGACGGTTTAGATAAAGCTACAGGCACAGGCGATCTGCATATACAGGCGAACAAGGATATTGATTTCCTGAGTTCAGTCAGTCTGGTACCAAACGGAACGCATAATAATGTAGCCATTCTTTCCGATTACGGCGATATCCATACCCGCGAGGATTTTGAATACGATGGTGGTACAGGGTTTCTTTCCATTTGGGCAAAAACCGGACATTTGTACATGCATGGAGATGTAAATATCATAAATACTGAAAACAAACTCGGCGATGGCCATGTCCTGTGGGATGCTTTGAATACGCCTACCAATCTGTTTGCATTTCCGTATAACTCTTGTTATCCGCTGACTGCACAGGCTGTAAACAATGCAGGAGCGTTGGATACCGAAATTCAAACCCGAATAAAATCGTTTAATGGCAGTGTAACTCTGTATAAAGATTATGCGCATGAAATTGATGGCGGCGGTGTTTTAGGCGGCGGCGCTTTATTGATACAGGCAAAAGAAAACATTCTCGTCAAGGGCGACGCATCAATCAATTTGACCGATACCGACGCCGATGTGGCTATCCAGTCGAAAGAAGGCGAAGTCAAATTCGAAGGCTCGTTTGATTATCTGACAGATGGAGATGGAACAGACCTCTTCATTAATGGATTTGAGGACGTTACATTCAACGGAGGTTCAATTGAAATGACCGGTGGCGCTGCAACACCCACCATTATTGGTATTCAATCTAACACGGAAAGCGTCAATTTCCTTGGAACAAATCCATTTGTATTTGATGTGGTCAATACCGATTTTGTTCAGGTATGGGCGCATAAAAACATAGATATCCAAAGTCCGATGACGTATGATGATCAGGATGGTACCGAGACTTTTGTGCAGTTCTTTGCTAACGACAGCATACTGACCAATGCAAACTGGACCGGAGCGCCCGTGATATTTACAGTCAATAATACAACGGCGCCAAGTACATTAACCGACTGGGTTGCAGGTGGAAATATTCATACACGCGACTTGCTGCAATTCGATTATAGCGCTACAGATAATAATGTGCGCGACCTTACACTGAAATCGCTTGCTGGAAATATCGTATTCGACCGCGAAGTAGATATTCAATACGACAGTGAAAATCATATACTTATTTCAGCCGAAATCCCCTGTACTCCGGAAAAGAATACGCCGTTGAATGCACCTTATAACGATGCAGGAACAGATGATAGCTCAAACCGTAATTTTTCGAATGGAAATATCTTCAGCAATGATTTATGGAATATTTCCCGTACTAATACGGATCCGGGCGTCACGGATATTTTGGCTAAATTCAATATTCGTACAGCCAAATTGACAATAGACGACGCAAATTCTACCGGTAACGATGTGAATATTATTTCGAATATGGGCGATATCTATTTGGGTTACAGTACTATTCCTGATGGAAAAACAAATCCGGCTCAATCAGTTTTGTCGTACAACAACAACACTTTTGAATATACAACTTCTGCCGCTAACATCGGCGGAAAACTATCCATTAAAGCAGGATACGGCGACGTAACCAATCGCAACAGGGATGGCGGCGGAAATATCTATTTTACGCATATTGACGCTACGATGGGGAAAGGTGGAACCCATCCGACAGAAATAATTATTCCGTACTCGTACGAATATTTGTGCAACGCTCCTTGGACTAAGGGCAAGTTGCATGAACGTACAGAAAAATCAATGCAACTCTATGAACATTCCGGTATTATCGGTGGAGTAGGCCGTTGCGGTACAGATTGGGATTGGGATAATTACACAGGAAAACTGTATGGAGGAGCAACAGACGCCTTATCAACTGCTGCAAGCGGTCCCAGCCTGATACACAAGGCTAACCACGGTTATTTGCTGATTGATGCAGGCAGAAATGGCAATATCATTATGAATACAGGCTCAAAACTTGATTTTCAGGGTGATAACGGACAAGGATTCTTCCGTACACGCAAAGGTGATATTGATATGCGCGGACAAACCAATGTAGAGGGACTGTCGGCAAACAGAGGCTTAGTATTCCTTGCCGATAACGGCGTTGCCGACAAGTCGACAATTGATGACTGCAACTGTGAGGAAGAATTTAATAATATTTATATGCAGGACTTCGACTTTGAGACGTTTGCTACTTCCGCTACGAATAACGGAAGCGTCTATTTCGGAGCAGACAACAATATCAAACTGCAATATGGCGGACTAAGAAATATCGGTACCTGGTTAGACCCGTTCCTGAGTGAAAATAAAGGTTATGCAGGCGGCGGATTGTTGTGCTCGTCCGATTATCATTGCGATTCCGATTCTTCCGCCAACAAAGCTCGCCCGATGGTTTTGGATTATACAGGGA